>Ga0114930_10000699_pt1 | contig 34602 bp, 23 predicted proteins | sample AnhtaG_FD_87300 | JGI IMG/M metagenome (GOLD analysis project Ga0114930, IMG submission 87300) | Deep subsurface microbial communities from Anholt, Denmark to uncover new lineages of life (NeLLi) - Anholt_01485 metaG | ecosystem: Environmental > Aquatic > Marine > Oceanic > Sediment | place... | reverse complement strand
TCACCGCGAGGGCACGGTCTGGCAACGGCGTTTCTGGGAGCACCAGATCAGGGACGAGAAGGACCACGCGGCACACATGGACTACATTCATTTCAACCCGGTCAAACATGGGCTGGTGAAGAGCCCCAGGGATTGGCCGTACAGCACGTTCCACAAGTATGTTGCCCGTGGGCTCTATGATCATGACTGGGGTAGCAGCGGTGATCTTGAGTTGCCACCAGGAGTGGGGCGAGAGTAGCGAAATTGGTGGGCCGAGCCCACCCTACCTCGCTATCCAGCAGTGCCTTCAGCTTTCATCCCAACCTTTTGCCACTCCAAGCGTTTCTCTTCCAAGATGCCGAATACCATCCCATCTCAAAGGGGGAAGGAGTGGCCCATATCATGATACACCACAGCAAAAAGCAGGTTAGAGGCAGGACACCGCAGGCAATAAAAGGCTATGATATATATGTGACGACATAAATAGTGTAGCCGTTCATCACCAGGGAGTAACACCAGTAAAATGGCTTCAGTTTTGGTTGTTGGATTTTGAGGTCTGAATGATGAGTACAGCCAAAGTCTCAATCGTGAGAGCCTATGATTACGACAGCGCTCAACTCTATTCGGCTGTAGAGACGAGCATCAAGCTGATCGGTGGACTAGGGGCAATAGTCAAGCCTGGCAGCAAGGTATTCGTCAAAATAAACCACCTCTCCCCGCCCTCCGAGGCGGAAAGGGGAATAGTCACCCATCCTGCTTTTGTTGAAGCTGTTCTGGAGCTGTTGAAAAGGGCCGGTGCAGAAATCATTGCAGGCGATGACATTGACTCTGATGCTGGAGATGGGTTCCAGATTTCGGGTATCCGTCAGATGTGCGAGAAAGCAGGGGTCAGGTTAATCAACCTTAGAGAGACCGGATTTGTGGAGACGAGCTGCGAAGGCCATTTTCTGAAGAAGGTGTATATGTCTTCCACCGTCCTGGAGGCGGACGTGATAATCAATCTCCCCAAATTGAAGACGCACTCTCTGACCGTTTTCACTGGCGGAGTGAAGAACATGTTTGGTGTTATTCCACAGGGTCTCCGCACCAGGTTTCACGCCGAATACGTGCGAAATGAGGATTTCGCCCACATGTTGACGGACGTCTTCTCCGTTGCCGTGCCACACTTGACCATAATGGACGGCATCATTGCCATGGAGGGAGAGGGGCCGGCAGACGGGAAGCTGAGAAGGGTTGGAGTGGTCCTGGCCAGCCGGGATGCGGTGGCTCTGGATGCTGTAGCCACCAGAATAATTGGGGGTAATCCCCTTGATATTTACACCACCCGGTACTCCGACGAGCGGGGCTTGGGGGTCGGCAATGTCGATGATATCGAGGTGGTTGGTGAAAGACTGGAGGATGTTGTAGTTGCTGATTTCAGGCTTCCTGCCAGCGCCTTTTCCCTATTAAGGGGAAGGGTTCCCGGATTCCTACGTAGATTCTTGCAGGGCCAACTTACCGTTAAACCATGGGTAATTGAAAAGCAATGTACTCTATGCCTGGCGTGTGAGAAGATCTGTCCCTCAGGCGCGATCACAATGAGTGATAGGACGGCAGAGATAGACCATGACGTTTGCATAGGATGTATGTGCTGCCATGAGGTCTGTCGCTTCCACGCTATCACGCCCAGGCGTCCGCTCATTGGCAGAATAATGTATTCCTTTGCTAACATCATGACAAAACTGAGGACTCGCTCTGCCTAGTGAAGGATGTAACTCAGATGAGGGCGGTCACGTGAAGGTAGTGCTTCATATATGCTGTGGAGTATGCGCCGCCGGCGTGGTGGAGAAGCTATTCCAGGAAGGCCACGAGGTGGTCGGGTTCTTCTTCAACCCCAACATTCATCCCTCGGAGGAATATGACCGGAGACTGAAGGTGGCCTACCAGGTAGCTAAAGAGTTGGGCTTCCCCTTGAAGGTAGGACATCACAAACCCAGGGAATGGTTAAAGGAGACCCTGCCCTTTCGCCACGAGCCAGAAGGGGGCCGACGATGTGAAGTCTGTTTCCGGATTAGGCTAGGTGGGACTTGTCTGCAACTGACTGAACTCGGTGGGGATATGTTCACTACTACTTTGACGGTGAGCTCTCGCAAATCTGCCCCGGTCATCAACAGGATAGGTAAGGAAATCGGCGGCCCTCTGTTCTTGGAGAGGGACTTCAAGAAGCAAGAGGGGTTCAAGCGTTCCATCGAGCTGGCTAAACAGTGGGAACTCTATCGCCAAGACTACTGCGGGTGCATTTACAGTCTACGGGAAAGGAGAAAGCGGAATGAGCCCTAAAAACCGAGAATGTAACGTTGAGCAAAATAAAGCCAGGTGCAACTGCACTTACGAACCGTGTAGTAGAAAAGGCATTTGCTGTGAATGCCTACCGTATCATTGGAGACAAGGGGAGCTTCCTGCTTGCTTCTTCCCTGCCGACGTAGAGAGGACCTACGACCGTTCCGTAGAGAGATTCGTGAAAGTCTTTGGGGACAGAGGAAGATGGTGGTAATGCATGAACCGGCTGGAGGCTCAAATGTGATTCTCCCATCTGGCTCCTCATGATAGTAGCTTCTCTCTCACCGACTCCAAGCCGCCACTTGCTTCAGCGACGATTCGCTCAATTACTTCCTGGACACTGGGCATGTCGTCTATTCTGCCGCAAACCTGCCCGCTGGGCATGACCCCAAAGTCCGCATCACCCTCTACCATAGCTCTGGTTATGCGCGCAGCGGCAGCAGCCATTTGCCCCAGTTCTGAGGTAGAAGCTTCGTACTCCTTCCTCATTCTCCAGCCACCCACAAGGAACCGCCACCAGGAAATGCCTAACATTTTCCTGGTTTTCATGGTGCCGGCTATCCTTTCCCTCCAGAATAGCTTTTGCCCCTTCTCCTCTAACCTGTCGACGAACGCATTGCGAATTACCCTTAGATGTGTACCGGTAATGGCAGGGGTGACCAGGGTATCGGCTTCACTTGACTCCAGGTAGCGTTGTTTAATGCTGGAGGGAAGGGGACTCTCCTGAGTGACTGCGAACCTGGTGCCCATGGCGATGCCCTCAGCCCCCAGGGCCAGAGCTGCCAAGAGCCCCCCGCCATCACAGAAACCTCCCGCAGCCACCACAGGAATCTTGACCCTGCTAGCAACCAGTGGCAGCAAAACCATGGTGCTAACGTAACTCACGTGACCGCCTGCCTCAAGCCCCTGTACAATGACGGCATCAGCCCCGTCCTGCTCCGCCCTGATCGCATGCCTAACGGCTCCTATCATGGCCATGATTTTGATGCCCTGCCCTTTGGTTGCCTCAATTATCCATTTGGGATTGCCCCTGGAGTGACAAATCAGTGGAACCTTCTCCTCTATGAAGACTTGAGCCAATTTTTCAAAGCCCGGACTGCCGGCTATGACGTTCACCCCGAAAGGCTTGTCGGTCTGCTCTCTAATAGCCCTGATATCTTCCCTTATCTCTTCCGGAGTCAGCCGACCTGAGGCCAATATGCCAAAACCACCAGCATTGGAGACCGCTGCCACCAGCCGAGGGACTCCGACGAAGTTGGCTGGTGCCTGGATGATGGGGTATTCTATTCCCAGTAACTCGGTTATTCTTGTTCTCATCTAACGGGCCCTCTTGAGCCTAGCTCCGTTGGCCCTAATCCTTATCCCTCCAGACCCCATCGACGAAGACCTTATTCTCTCTATCTTTCAGGTGTACTCCTCTAAAAGTACGTTTATACTCTTCGGGCAGTGTGACTCCAGCCTCCTTTGCATATTTGATCATTCTAGTGATTTCAACCACCTTTATGGCCACATCCTTCACTCGCCTCATCCCGGCCTTATCATCCAGCGCGCCATGCTCCAGATACGTCGGCCTCTGTCCGAAGGCAACTGTGCTGGCATTAACCCAACCTCTGGCTACCACGAACCCGGCGCCCCTGCCAAAGGGCTCCATGCCCTCTAAGGCCCGTTCCAATCCCATGCCTAGAAACCCCAGAGTTAATAAACCGACCACCTTGTTGCCAAAATTGTAGGTGAAGAATTGATGATACCTCCATCTCGAAATCAAGGCGAACATGAACGGAGCAGGGCTGACATTCCACGTTGGCGTACCAAGGATTATCCCGTCATTCTCCACCATCTTATCCAATATCATGTTGGCATCGTCTTCTACCTTGCACGGTGATCTATTCTCTATGCACCACTGGCAATGTTTGCAAATGGCAATTTCCTTGTCCGCCGTGGTGATGAACTCCGTTTCCACCCCTGGCACTCCTTCCATTGATGCCAGCGCTTCCTGCACCATCGTGTCGCAGTTACCCCCCAGAATAGGGGTCATCGAAAGTCCTAACACCTTGATATTGACCGGTATCATGATTCTTGGCTCCTTCCGTTGCGCGTTCCAAGGTGATCAAACATCCCGTTTACCAGCTGCTTTGCCTCCTGGCTTGCGACTAATCAGGCAGCTTGGGCGGTCCTATGATTTGCAGCTCACAAACGAGAGCAGCGATTGGACAGGCCTGCCCTACTTCATGCCCAATTTGCAGAGCGTAGCTGAGGTCCTTGGCTCCAACATAATAGGTAGGCGGCGGGGGGTCAGTCATAAACGATTTCAGCCATTCCCAGTTCTGAAGGGCGAAACTATTCGCGGAGCCATTTTTCATATGCTCTACCAGCATCTGCTCATCGGCGCCGTTTGCAATGCCCCAAGCTACAGCCTCGTAGGCCACACGCCCCTGGATGATGGCGGCCATGTTATTCGCCAGCTTTACGATCTGCCCCATTCCAAGTTCGCCGCAGTAGGTGATCCTGCCTATTCTCTCCAGGACAGCGCGGTACTTCTCAAGCGCATCTTTGTCGCCACCGACGCTGATACCCAACGTCCCTGCCTCTGCTCCCATGCGAGCCCCAACCACCGGAGCATCGAACACGTCAACCTTTTTTGGCTTCGCCGCTTCTGCCACTCTCTTACAGAAGGCGGGAGAAAACGTGCCCATCAGGAGAATCCCCGAGCCGTCTTTGGCTCCCTCCAGCAGACCGTCAGACCCAAAGATCACCTCCTCTGCCTGTTTATCGTTCTGGACCATGATGATGGTAACGTCTGAGGCTTGCGCCACCTCTTTCGGTGTCTTGACCTCTTTGGCTCCCAGGCTCTTCATCTCCTCAACAGGCTGTCGCCTCACATGGCCACATATTGTAGTCTCAAATCCACCCGTTACCACCCTCTTTGCCATAGGCAGCCCGATATCCCCCATACCTATAAATCCAACTTTCTTCACTTCTTGTGCCACTTTGTACCTCCTTTATGGGCTTGCTTCTATAGCCGGTAGTCCTCTGGCAGTTGCCACATCCCCATGAATTCACGGCGGAACTTGTCGTATTTCAGGCAATCAGCATACATGTTGTAAACGTCCTCGGAGAACTCCTTCCTTAATACCTGCTCCCTCTCTTTCCTCCACCAATCTCTAGCGTCAACCGACCGTTCCTTCCGCCTATTGCGCATCTGCTGCCGCAGCTCATGGCTCTCAGCCACCTTTACCTTCCCGTTCTCGTCGGTTACCGCCCCATAGACAGTCCTCACTACGTCCGGCGTAATCCAGCCGTAGTGCACATCATTCTCCATCAAGCTGAAGTCCCTCTCCAGGGGGTCTCCCCAGCCGCCCATGGCAGTGCTGGCACTGGCGAAGAGATCACCGTCCTGGCACTGGATGTTGGGTGTGGCAGTGTTATACACCTCCACACTCCCGGCCTTCAACTTGCCCTCTTTGATCCACTCCCCCACCTCAGTGAAATCGGTGGGATAGGGCTTGCCCTCCTTTAGGATTTCCCTCATGTTGGTGTCGTGGGCAAAGTAAACGACATCGTTTGGTCCCGGATAGCCGCCACACATCCCCATACCAGCCCGGCCCATGCCGCCACTGGAAGCGAAAACGGCTACGATTAAAGATTGCCCCGGGTCAGTAATCATCTGGCACATACCTATTCCCAAGCCACCTCTGAACTTGCCATGTCCGCAGTAATTGCGCACCAGCTTCTTGCCTATATTCAGATTGGTTGGCTGCAAGAATTCACCCAGCTCAGTCTCACCCTGGTCTGGGGCCGGATTGGGTGAGCAGACTGAGGCAGCCACCCCGTCTCTGTAGGGAAATGCCTTAGAACTTGCGCAGGTGATAAGGGTCATATCGCCGCCAGCCCACCGGAATCCATCAGCCATGACACCAGCCAGGCCATATCCGACGCCATCGGCCTCCCGCCCTAAACACTCCTCGAGAAAGCCCCTGGCAAAATATGAGTAGTTGAGGGCTTGGTGAAACATGAAGACGTATTTGCCAACTTCGGCAAGAGACATGACTGTGGCCGCAAAGGGGTTTTGCGGGTTAAACATGCTGCCCGGGGGCAGGTTCCAATCGGTCATATACATCAGCGAGGAATTGAGGGTGGCTGTATAGGCGAACATTGGCCAGCAGCCGAGGGAGGTCAGCATCCTTACGGCAGGCTCATAAGCATTGCAGTGAAAATCGCCTTCACTCGTCAAGCCTTCCAGGTCCATAAACAGGCTGCCATCAGACCGAACGTGAACTTCGCCAGGCTCGTGGAGCAGCCAGTCCCTGTTGGAGCCGGCAAAAAGCTTGCCTACCACGCCCTTATACTTCACCATGCTGAGGTTAAGATAGTGATATATCCCCGGGACTGCCTGAGCTTTGATCCTCTGTATCAGTACCCTCCTCTCCCTCTCAATGATCTCCTTCACACCCTTCCTGAAATAGTCAACCCCAAACTCCTCCACAACCTTCAGAACCCTGTCATGCAGTGCCACCGCTCCAGCAGCCCTCATCTTGTCATCCAGGACATTGAAGGCCTCTGTCCGCGTCCGTCTCTTCCAGTGCAGCTCCCACCATTTGTGCTGCTTGAAATTCTCCCCTGTTTTGGTAGGTGGGAAGGTAAATCCATCGGTGAAAACACTGGGCGAAATGGTGCCCAGACCGCCGGGCTGCAGCCCCCCCACATCGACAATGTGGTTCAGCCCCACTGTCCAGCCAATCAGTTCCCCCTCATAGAAGATAGGCACCCAGGCATAACAATCTGCGTTATGGGGTGCGCCATAGAGAGCATCATTGGTGGAGAAGATATCCCCCACGTTGATTCCAGGGTCATCTTCAAAACCCAGTTCAGCTATGGAGCGAACCATAAAGGGGAAAGACTGGATATGCCCGGCCAGCCCATATGAAGCGGAGGTAACATCCCCCTCCGGGGTTGCCAGCAGGAACAACAGCTCGCCCTGGATCAGGGACATGGGATTAGCGGAGATCAACTTCGCCATCTCCCTGGCATTTATACAGGCGGCCACCAGTCTCATCTGGAACCTCATGAACCTGGCCGGATCACTCTCCACCAACTCGAGCTTCTCCAGCCCATAAGCGTAACCGGTTTCCTTAAAAAGCCGCTCCCTCTCCCCCACTACTTCCTTTAGTGTCTTACCCTGGTAACATATGCCCATTTAGCCTCCTTTCCTTGAGGCATTGCTCACTCTAAAGGCCTGGATTATATTCACCAGACTGTCCCTCAGGCAGTGACCGGACGGGAAAGCGCATCCAGCATTCCGTCATTGTAGCCATGCAAGGGGACAAGGTAATGGGAGCCTTACCTCACAGTCTTGGTCGCCTCAATGCCGATGACCAATCACCCTTCACTGGGGATAGTTGCCAAACGCACAGGCGTCGATGATGCCTTAGTCCTAGGGGCCATCCACTCGCTCCAGCTTTCGGCCTAAGCCTATTCGTCGATCTGAAACTCCCGCTGGCAGGCAAGGTGGCCCAGGCTGTTGCCAGCCGGCAACTCCAGAGATTCTACCTTGTCTCTGCTACTTCCTCTTGTACCTCATGAACTTGTGCTCGTCCAACTCAATATAGTTCTGAGATGGAATTAGCAGAGTCGTCATAGTATGCTCAATAATAGCCGGGCCATCAATCCTGTTCCCTGCCTCCAGCAAATCCTGTTCCCAGAGCTCAAAGTTTGTCCACTTCCCATCAAAGTAGGCCTCTCGCTGACCCTTATAGGCCTTTTTCGGAGGTTCTTTGCCTTGAAGCGGATAGGAAGGTATGACAGGCTTCGGTTTCTTGGCTATTGCCTCCACATACACCTCAGTGATTTGGTAGCCTGCCTCTGGGTAGCGGGCCCCGGCCGGATAGATGCTGGTATAGTTCTTTTCAAAGGCGCCGATAACCTTGTCCATGTCCTCAAGACTTTGTACTCTGGCTACGTCAACAGGAACCTCCCAGTTAGACATCTGACCTATATACCGGCAAGAGAACCCATGTCTGAAGCTGACGGCTTCCCGTGGAATCCCCTCAGCCTCAAGGTCGGCATACCCGCGTTCCTCCAGCTCCTGCCACGCCTGGCTCAAAACACCTCCCTGATACAGCTTGATATCGTCCGTCATCTGCGGAGTGAGGAAAAAGGTAACCGCTTTGTCGTAGCGATGGAAATAGTCAGCAGCAGCCACTCCAAAAGAGGAGAACACTGCTGCCCAGGGAACCACAATTACCTCGCCGAATTCAATAGCCCTCTCCAGCCCCCATAAATGTAGTGGACCGGCAGCTCCGTAGACCAGTAAGGTGAACTCAGCGGGATTCAGCCCTCTCGACAAAAGCACGCCATTGATGTGATCAGCCACCTTGGCATGTAGCAGGTCCAGAATCTTACTCGACACGTCGTATACATCCTGCCCCAGCGGCTTAGCCACCCTCTCCGTCAGCTCATGCAAGGCCCTGTCCCTATTGACTTTTATGGTCCCTCCCAGGTAGTAGTCTGGATCTATAAACCTCATGGCAAGGTCTATGTCTCCAATGGTGATCTCTGTGGAATTGTACATTGTGCCTAAATCGGCTGCTACACTTTCAGGCCCTATGGTAATCCGCTTGGTCACCGGATCGGCATGGACCACATGGCTGCAACCGGCACCGAGACAATCTATGGCGATCATGGGCATCCTCAGCCGGTGACCAGCAAATTCAGGCTCCTTCTTTACCGGCAGCAATCCTGCTGCAATCAGTCCTACATCGCAGGTAGTACAGCCCAGGTCCCAGCAAACCATATTAGGCACCTTTAAAAAGTCAGCGATGAATTTGCCTCCTAGTAAGCCTCCCACCGGCCCTGAGATGGCTGCTTCGGCAAGCTTTTGGTAGCGGATAGTTGCCGCCGCTCCATAGCCCAGCAAGGTGTACAACTCATGTTTGTACCCTTCCCTCCTGGCCGTCTCCTCCACAAAGAATAACTTCTTTCTGGCAACCTCTGCTATGTAGCACTGTATAAGAAGGGTCTTCAACCTTTCGGTCTCGTTAGGCACGGAACACATTTCATAAGAAGCGACCACGGGAATATCGAGGCCGCGCTGCTGCACCATTTCCCTGGCAATCTCCGCCATCCTCACTTCGTGCGCTGAGTTAGCATAAGAGGCAAGGGTCAGGATACCTATTACCTCTACCCCGGCATCCAGAAGCTCGTTGACCCCCTTCACCACGTCTGCCTCCACCAGAGGAATAACCACCGTACCGGGGAAATAGTGGTGCTCCATGTAGTAGCTACCGACGGAGATTCGCTCAGTCACCTCTTTGATATTCTCCGGCTGCACCATCCAGGGGGTATGCTCATGCAACTGCTGGTGCAGTATGTCCTCATAAGACTGCCCTATCCATGTAAGGCCCCTTTCCATAATGGGCATGTCGCCGAATCCCCTGGTTATCAGCAAACCCACTTTGCTTCCACTCCGAGTAACCAGGATATTGACCATCGATGTACCAGTGTAGGTGGAGGATAGTGCTCCCTGGTGAATCTGAGCCGTGGTCATTCCCCAGCGTCTGGCCGCATCCTCCAGTGAGCCAAGGTAACTAATGGATTCGTTTTCGGGGTGAGTTAGGAACTTACCGGTAGAGAATATCCCCTCTTTATCGACAAGAAAACAATCCGTCATCGATCCACCAGCGTCCTGAGCGATCAAATACCTTTCTTCCACCTTGTCTGCCATTTTATCCCTCCTTTGCCCACTGCGCAGGCGTATCTAATGTCCTGTCCCGAAACCAATCCGGTCGCTCATCCGCCAGCGGTTTGCCCAGCCATTCCCTGTAGAAGGTATCCAGGTCAGGCAGCATCTCAAATATCACTGGATAGCCTACGGGAACAACTTCCACCCCGAGCAGAGCGAAGCATCCCGGGCAGTAGAACTCCCTTATCTCCACCAGTTCCGCGTTCGGCACTGCCTCCTCTACCGAGACCACCTCTGCCATCTCTTCAACGGTTCTCCTGACATAGATACGGCAGCTCAGCTTCCAGTTGGCCCGGTAATCTCCAAATTCCTGCCCGCAATCGCACTTCACCACCCTGCCCCCACCTTCCTTGGCCACAATATAAAGGTGGTCCGAGACGCGGAGCAGGATCTTGTCCTTCCAGGGGACCCTTTCTTGCAGCACCTCCAGATACTTCCAGAACCGGTCCCCATCCTTGGGGGCCAAACGAATCGCCTTCTTTACCTCCTCCCAATCAAGCTTGCCCTCAACCAGAAGCCTTAGGTTTTCCTTGGTGAAACGGTCGTCTCTTTTTTCCACGCTTCCCCCTTCTATCTTTTATAAGCGGTAGTCCTCAGGTAACTGCCACATCCCCATGAACTGCCGGCGGAACTTCTCGTATTTCAAATTATCGACATACATGTTGTAAACGTCTTCAGTGAACTCCTTCCCCAATACCTGCTCCCTCTCCTTTTCCCACCAGTCCTTGGCATCAACCGACCTCTCCTTCCGCCTGTTGCGCATCTGCTGCCGCAGCTCATCGCTCTCAGCTACCCTTACCTTGCCGTTCTCATCGCTTACCACCCCATAAACAGTCTTCGCCACATCCGCCGTAATCCAGCCGTACTTCGCATCGTTCTCCACCAGGCTGAAGTCCCTCTCCAGGACATCGCCCCAGCCGCCCCTGCAACCGGAGGTACTGGCAAACAGGTCGCCGTCCTGGCACTGAATGTTGGGTGTAGCCCCTTTGAAAGCCTCCACACTCCCAGCCTTCAACCTCCCGTCTTTGAGCCACTCTCTGATCTCAATGAAATCGGTCGGATAAGGCTTGCCCTCCTTTATAATCTCCCTCATGTTGGTGTCGTGGGCGAAGACAATAACATCGTTCACTCCTGGATATCCACCGCACATCCCCGTACCAGACCGGCCCATCCCGTTGGTGGAGGCAAAAACGGCTATGACTAAACTTTGCCCCGGGTCAGTAATCATCTGGCACATGCCTATTCCCAGCCCACCTCTGTACTTACCATGTCCGCAATAATTGGGTACCAGCTTCCTGCCTATATTCAAATTCGTTGGCTGTATGAATTCAGCCAGCTCAGCCTCACCCATGTCTGGTGCCGGGTTGGGTGAACAGACTGCGGCAGAAAGACCGTCTTTGTAGGGCAAGGCGCCCTCACTCCAGCAGGTGATAAGGGTCATGTCCCCGCCAGCCCATCGAAATCCGTCAGCCATCACACCGGCCAGCCCGTAACCAACGCCACAGCTATCTTGCGGGAAACACTCCTCCATGTAGCCTCTGGCAAAGAATGCGTAGCTCAGGCAATTATGGAACATAGCGATGTATTTGCCGATTTCGGCAAGAGACATAACTGTGGCCGCAAAGGGGTTCTGCGGGTTGAACATGCTGCCGGGGGGTATGTTCCACTCGGTCATGTACATCAGCGAGGAGTTGAGGGTGGAGGTATAGGCGAACATTGGCCAGCAGCCCAGCGAGGTCAGCATCCTCACCGCAGACTCATAGCCGTTACAGTGAAAATCGCCTTCACTGGTCAACCCTTCCAGGTCCATGAACAGCCGGCCATCGGGGAGAACTTGAAGCTCCCCGGGCTCATGAAGCAGCCAGTCCCTGTTGGAGCCGGCAAACAGCTTGCCTACCACGCCCTTGTACTTTACCATGTTGAGGTGAAGGTACTGATATATTCCCGGGACTGCCTGGGTTTTGATCCTCTGTACCAGTAACCTCCTCTCCCGCTCAATGATCTCCTTCACACCCCTCCTGTAGTAGTCAATCCCAAACTCCTCCACAATGTCCAGGATCCGGTCATGAAGCGACACCGCTCCGGCGGTTCTCATCTTGTCATCCAGGACGTTGAAGGCCTCTGTCCGCGTTCGCCTCTTCCAGTGCAGCTCCCACCACTTATACGTCTTGAATTTGTCCCCTATTTTGGTAGGCGGAACGGTAAAGCCATCGGTGAAAACACTGGGCGAAATCATCCCCAGACCGCCAGGCTGGAGACCCCCCACATCGACAATGTGGTTCAGCCCCACCGTCCAGCCAATCAGCTCATCTTTGTAAAAGATCGGCACAAAGTTGTAACAGTCTGCGTTGTGTGGGGCACCATAGAGGGCATCATTGTTGAAGAAGACATCCCCCCCGTTGATTTCAGGGTCGTCTTCAAAGCCCAGTTCAGCTATGGAACGGACCATAAACGGAAAGGCTTGGATATGCCCGGCCAGCCCATATGAAGCGGAGGTAACATCCCCCTCTGGAGTCGCCAGCAGGAACAACAGCTCGCCCTGGATCAGGGACATGGGATTGGCGGAGATCAACTTGGCCATCTCCCTGGCATTTATGCAGGCAGCCACCAACCTCATCTGGAACCTCATGAACTTGGCCGGGTCACCTTCGACTAACTCAAGTTTCTCCAGCCCGTAGGCGCAACCGGTTTCCCTGAAAAGTCGCTCCTTGTCATCCACCACTTCCTTTAACGTCTTACCCTGATGACATATGCCCATTTAGCCTCCTTCTAAAGAATCGTGCCTTCCTCCTTGAGCCCAGCCATATCATCCCAGGTATAACCAAGCTCCAACAGGACTTCCTCTGTATGTTGCCCCAGCTCGGGGGCAAGAGACTTTATGATGGCCGGGGTTTGGCTGAACTTGATGGGGCTATTTATTGCTTTAAACCGCACCCCAGGGGCGTACTCCAGTTCGGTGAAAAAGTCGTTCTCCCAGGCTTGCGGGTCGTTAGCTACCTCCACGGGGGTCTGAATGCGTCCCAAGACCAAATCAAACTCCTGAGCTATTGCCTCCCACTCAGCAGCCGTCTTGCTGGCTATGATCTCATCCAGCGCTGCTATCAGAGTCGTGTTCTGTTCCATCCTCTTCATGTGAGAATCGAACCTGGGGTCTTTTTCCCATTCAGCCTTCCCTACTGCCTTACAGAAGGAAGGCCAGTACCGGTCCGTCTGGGGCATGACTAGCATTATCCATTTCCCGTCTTTGGCCTGGTAGCAATTCCACAATGCGTTGGTGACGGCTTTCCTGTCTGTCTGACGAAGGTTAACACCCTGATGAAGGGCAGTGCCGATATCAAACTGTAACCCCCAAACCGCCATATGATAAAGGTTAATGTCCACCTTCTGCGCCACACCCGTTTTCTCCCGACAATACAGGGCCGCGGCAATAGCCCCAGCGATACCTGGAGAGGCCAGGTTATCACCCAGACCCGGTCGCTGCGGACGCAGCGCTTCACCGGGACCCGATATTCTGTCCATCATTCCGCTCCTGGCCCACCAGGCTGCGTAGTCAAAGCCGGGCTTATGTCTATCAGGGCCAACGGTCCCATAACCACTGCACTGACAGTAGACAATCCTGGGGTTTATCTTGCTCAGGGTATCGTAGTCGGCCTTGGCTCTTTCGATGGCGCGCGGGTCAAAATTGGTGGCAAAGACATCCGCTTTCTCTGCCAGCTTATACAGTATTTCCCTGCCGCGCTCCGTCATCACATTGAGAGCTACGCTTCTCTTGTTCCGATTGAAGTAGTGAAACCACATACTCGGCTTAATGTCGGCTGGTGGCGGTTGCCCCTCTATGGCTTGAGGGAACCGCGTTGGGTCCCCACCTGCCCTGAAGTTCTCTATTTTGATGACGTCTGCTCCCCAATCGGCAAGGATAGCCGTAGCAGTGGGCACCAGCAGAAAGTGACCGAACTCAATAATCTTGACTCCATCAAAAGCTCCTTTTGCCATTTGTGTCGTAACCTCCTCTCCCTGAGCTGGAGATTGCCTCCGGCTCACGTAATCACAGAATCTCTTGAGGCTAAAGCTGCCTTGCTTCTATTCCAGTACCAGAGGTAGCCAGCCAGTAATCATTACCAGATCTTCCGCCTCCTTGCTCCACTCATATATCCCCGTGTAGTTCCACGAGTAGCGTTTCGTCTGGCTGAAACCCCATTCCTCAAAGCCTTCCCAGGTCGTAGAAAACCCTGTGGCGGTGTCATAGATAGCCTGCCCGTCAAGATTCTCAATGCCTACGTCTTCCACTGCCTTCGCCAAGATTTCGAGCCAACCGTACATCTGGTGGAATGAACCTATGTATCCTATGCCCGCGTGAATGAACTCGTCGGCTTTCTCAGGATGATATTTGTCGATAAGCTCTAGGGCCAGCTGCACCAACCAGTTTGAGTCATTCCACCACCGCGTTCCGAAGGTAAGCAGCGATCCGTCAAGGTCATCCCATGAACACGAGTCCTCTACCAGACCCCTGTAAGCAGCCTGGGCATCAGTACCGATGTACTTTGCCGTGTACCCCCTGACCCGATAGTCTCTCATGAAGGTGGACGTCCCTGTTCCGGTCGAGGGTGGGAACAAATAGTCGCAGTCTCTCAGCTGCTCTATCTCACCACCCCAGGACATCACGCCCATGGGAGATAGATAGCCGCCAACCCACTCCCACTTATCCGAGTGAGCCTCGGCGTATTCCCTTATAGCGTCCCTACAAGTGATGGCATAAGCCTCGTCCCAACCTGCCGAACCAATCTTGGCACGCCTGTCAGTCGGGAAATCTGGATCCTTTTCGCTGATCCACTCAAGGAGAGTATGGATCAGAGCAGCGCTGGTAGCATTCATGCAAAATACCCATCCCGGAGGATCTATTTGGGCCTTGCTGGTAGTCAATGGAAATATGGGGATCTTGTCGCTCTCCGCGAAGGGCTTTACTGTTACTCCTATCGGCGGCAAGCCAGTTGTAACTACTACTGCGCCCTTCCCTTTTACCCACTCAAAGCCAGGTATGTCCCGGGAGGGATCATACCTGCCGTCATAAGCGACCACCTCTAGCTTGACGCCAGGGATAAGATCATTCTCATTGTAGTATCTAGCCAGGTCCTCCAGACAATAGTTAATGGGAACCAGAGCTGTTGCTGCGGGTCCTGTCATGTCTGAGAGGTGACCTATGACGATAGTCGCCCTTCCCTCTTCCTCGTCCTCGCCACAGCCGAGGCAGAGCGTGGCGACCAGGGCTAAGACCATAAGACAGGATACAGCAATTTTATTCCACTTATGGTTCATTTCTCCCCCTTTCTGCTTTTCTGTGTGCTAACTCAAACGTATCCAGACTCTCTAGCTTCAATCCACTTTCACCTCCTTTAGTTGCCCCGCCTCCATCTCCATCTTGTACGAGCCGACTACATAAAGAAACCAGGTCTTAGATCCGCTAGGCAACGCCATGACTCTGGTGGATAGTATGGTATATGCGGCGTGGCTTCCCGCAGCCACCCGCTATGTAGATTTCCGCAGACTTTCCTTCTATCGCCTTGTAAAGCTCGGTAAGCTTTGGAAATCGCGCTCACTAAGCATATGCGTTCACTTGCCTTCTAGGCAAGAACCTACAAATTCATTTCATCCCAACGAAGCTTGCCTTCCAGGCCTGTGGAATCACAAGAAATCTCACCAGGCTAAAGCTGGCCCCGTTCTAGTCCACCGCAGTAGACAACCAGGGATCAACGATTCTCACTATGTCTTGATCAGCAGCGCTCCACTCGTAAATCCCGACGTAGTTCCAGGTATACCGCTTGGTATCGGTGAAATTCCACATCTCGTAGGTGTCCCACTGTCCGCTAAACGTTACAGCCGCATCATAGAAGGCCTGTCCGTCAAAATTATCAGCGCCCACCTCCTCTACTGCCGCCTTCAGAACATCGAAGAAAGCGTAGGTCTGCTGGAATCCACCTATATAGCCTATTCCGGCATAGACAAATTGGTCGAATTTGTCCGGGTGGTTTGTCTCAAGGAGCTGTGTGGCCAGGGACACTATGGGGGATTGGGTTTCGGTCCACCACCGGGTCGGGCTGGTAGCCAGCATTCCGTCGACACCGTCCCAACCGACCGCGTCTATTATCAGATTCCTGTAAGCGGCATGAGCATCAGTGCCGATGAACTTTGCTTCATATCCCCTGTCTCGAAACTCCCTCATGAAAGTGGATGTCCCTGTGCCGGTGGAGGGGGGCCAGAGATAGTCGCACTCTTGCAGCTGCGATACCTCAGCACCCCAGACCATGCCACCCAAGGGAATCGCATAACCGCCAACGTAATCCCACTCAAGCGGGTGAGCCTCAGCATATTCCCTTACTGCATTCTTGCAACCGATGGCGTACGGCTCGTCCCATCCTGCCGAGCCGATCTTGGCCGGCGCCACATAGTCCGGGTCATTTTCGCTGATCCAATTGAGGAGAGGGGCAATCAGGTCCCGGTTGGGACAATTGGCCAGGAAAACCCATCCGGGAGGATAATCCAGAGCCTCGCTGTAGGACAGCGCCCATAGCGGCATCTCGTCCGTCCCGGCGAAAGTCTTTAACGTCTCTGCCGTTGTGGGCAACGCAGTGAATCCCAAGTCCGCCCCCTTCATCTTTATCCACTCCCAGCCGGGTACGTCCCTGGAAGGGTCATAACGGGCGTCGTATTCGATCACCTTGATCGTCACCCCGGGGATAAGCTCGTTGTCGTTGTAGTATTTAGCCAAGTCCTTCAGCGCATAGTTGATTGGGATCAACGCCGTTGCTGCCGGCCCCGTCATGTCTGAGATGTGGCCAATGGTGATGATCACGCCTTCCTCCTCTTCATCGCCGCAACCCAGGCCGAGCGTGGCCACCAGGGCCAAGATCATAAGACAGGACACAGCAATTCTCTTCCACCTATGGTTCATTATTCCCCCTTTCGTACTTCGTTTGACAGCCTAGAAATATATCCTGAAGGAAATCCACACCCCACTACCGTTTATGGTTTGCATTTCCCTCTTTCTTGCAACCGCAATTACTCCGTTGCGACATTGTACTACGACTTTGTTCATCAGGCAACCTCATCCCAGCAATGAACCTCTCCTCACAGGGAGCGGCCAGCGGACAGGGTTGCTCTATTTCGTGGACAATTCTTATCTTCTAGCTATCACATTCCTTCCCAATGTGGACTTGTTCGGCTGTCCAAACGCGAGAGATCGCCTGAGAGAATCATACCTGAGCGTGGTCTGAACTTCAATCCACCGAAATACGCATTATCGCACTGAAGACCGCTTAGTGTGCGGTGCGCACAATAGCCGCGTTTTGTGCCAGTTTGGCTTAGGATGGCGCAACGGTTAGCAGTTTGCTCTACGCGATGTCAAGGAAAGCATTACTCGACAGGGGCAACGCTCCGCAACATAACTATTTGACGAGGTCTCCCAGTCTAGCTGAACGCTCTCCTTTGAGGCAGCCGTACGAGCCAGGAAACGTATCAGATCACTCCTGGGCAGGCAGTTCTTTGAAAGGCAATATTACCTCGGCTGTCCAGCCACCGTCGACTACCAGGGACGTCCCGGTGACATAGGCGGAATCATCGCACGCCAGGTAGAGAGCAGCTCGAGCGACATCCTCTGCCCGTCCTGCTGTCCCTCCCAGGGGTATAAATTGCATCTGAAGTGCCGGAATCCAGGATTCTGTCATTGCTGTTGCAATCATACCCGGGCAAATGCAATTGACCCGAATGTTTTGGCTGGCATATTCCGCAGCCATTGTTTTGGTCAACAGGGCGATTCCCGCCTTGGAGGCACAATAAGGAGCTATAGTTGTTTTTCCGCCCAGTCCCATAGTAGATGAAGTACTGATGATGACGCCTCCACCCTGGTTAATCATTATCGGGATGGCATACTTTGAACCGAGAAAGACACTCTTAAGGTTGGTGTCAAGGACGAGGTCCCAGTCCTCCTCCGTGAGGTCCGCCGTGGGGGCGATTGTCCCGGTAATACCAGCATTGTTGTAAAGGATGTCGATACGCCCATAGGTGTCCACAGTTGTCTTGACCATCCTTTCCACATCGGCCGCTTTGGAAACATCAACCTCAATAAAGATGGCCTCGCCCCCGGCCTCCTTGATCATCCTGACCGTTTCCTGCCCTCCTGCCGGAACGCAATCAGCGACCGCCACTTTAGCACCTTCTCCAGCAAAGAGAAGGGCAGTGGCTCGCCCGATTCCAGATCCGGCTCCAGTAATCAAAGCCACTTTTGCATCTAACTTGCCCACCATTAGCACCTTCCTTATTTAGTGAATTCGTTTTGCCTCACCCTTGGAACAGCGGTTCTGGGCTTTTTACGCAACTGTCCAGCCACGATCGATTACCAAGACCGATCCCATGGCAGATGAGGAATCGTCACACGCCAGGAAGAGAACAGCTCGAGCGATTTCCTCTGGCTGTATTGCCCGCCCTCCGGGCAGCCCCTGCATAAAGGCCTGTCGAGCCTCGGCCTCAACCGGTATCCATTGTTCCATCATGGGCGTCTGAACTCCGCCGGGGCAAACACAGTTGATGCGGATGTTCTGCGTGGCATATTCTAGCGCCATTGATTTAGTTAGCTGGATGACTCCTCCCTTGGAAGCGCAATAAGCAGCCACATATGGTATTCCCACTATGCCCGCAGCAGAGGTGGTATTGACGATGACACCCCCACCCTGGTTGAGCATCACCGGAATGGCATACTTTGAACCGAGAAAGATACCCTTAAGGTTAGTGTTGATGATAGTGTCCCAATCTTCCTCCTTGAGGTCCGTTGTGGGGGTAAAGGCTCCTTGAATACCAGCGTTGTTGTGAAGGATGTCTATTCGTCCATACGTATCCACAGTTGTCTTGACCATTCTTTCCACATCGGCCGCTTTGGAGACATCAACCTCAATAAAGATAGCCTCGCCCCCGGCCTCCTTGATCATCCTGACCGTTTCCTGCCCTCCTGCCGGAACACAATCGGCGACCGCCACTCTAGCACCTTCTCCAGCAAAGAGAAGGGCAGTAGCTCGCCCGATTCCAGACCCGGCTCCAGTAATCAAAGCCACCTTTTCATCTAGCTTACCCACCTTTAGCACCTCCTTTTATCCTGCCTGACAAGGTGAAATAGTGGTTACATTTTCGAGGCGACGCCGGCACCTTCAGCGATGGCTCCTTTTATCAGACCCAGCCTGTTGCAATCGCCAGCACCTTCCGGTGCTTGAGTTCCAGTCGCCCGATTCGACAGGGTTCGAGTAGCTTCTTGAATTTGCGGTTGCCGTTCATTGTCTAAGCTTATTCCAAAGCCGATAAACCCAACCTTTTCCGGCCCTGTGGGAATTCCCTTGGCCTACTTCCTTCTATAGGAGATGAGCTTGTGCTCATCGAATTCCACATAGTTCTCCGGCGGAATAACCAGAGTAGTCATAGGATGCTCAATAATAGCTGGGCCATCGATCCTGTTGCCCGCCTCAAGCCGGTCCATTTCCCAGATATCGAACTTCATCCATCCACGGTGATAGACATCCCTTTGCCCCTTATAGGCATTCTCCAGTGGCTTTGCGCCTTTAAGTGGATACCTGGCTATCGCCGGCTTAATCCTTTCAACTATCGCCTCACAGTATACTGCGGTGATAGCATATCCCATCTCCGGCATGCGAGCTGCCACCGGATAGATGGTGGTATAAGCCTTCTCGAAGGCGTTGACGAGGTTTTGAACATCTTCTGGTGTCTCCACTGTGCTCTTCTCCACCGGGGCTTCCCAACTCACCATCTGTCCCAGATATCGGGCGTATATCCCATATTTGAAGCTCACCTTTTCTCGGGGATAACCCTCACCTTCAAGCTCCTGGTAGGCGCGCTCCTTAAGCTCCTGCCAGGCCGCGTTCAGACCTTGGGCCATGTACAGCCAGACTTCCCCAGGTTGACCTGCCGGAAGAACACACAAAATGCTCTTTTGATAGCGATGGAAGTAATCGGCAGCAGCCACACCATAAGCAGAAAATGCTGCCGCCCAGGGACAGGTAACCACCCCAGCCAGGTCCATGTCCTCCACCAGCCCCCACATGTGCAGTGGCCCGCTGCCCCCATAAGCAATCAAGGTATAGTCGGCGGAATTGAGTCCCTTCGACAGCAATGTAGAAGTGAGGTGGTTCTTCATCCCGGTATGAAGCAGGTCCAGAACTTTGCCTGAGACGTCATATAACTCTTGCCCTAGTGGCCTGGCCAACCGTTCCTCCAATGCCTCTAAAGCGGCTTGTTTGTTCAGCTTCACCGCCCCGCCAAGGAAATAATCTGGATTGAGGTAGCCCAAGATGAGGTCTATATCCCCGATAGTGATGTCTGGGTAGCGGTAACAGGTGCCAACGTCCGAGCCGGCGCTCTCTGGCCCCAGGTGAATCAGCTTCAGTTGCTCATCGACATGAATTACGGTTCCAGTGCCAGCACCTATGGAGTCAATGGCTAGCATCGGCAGACTCAACTTGTGACCGCAAAAGCTGGGCTCCATATTTATGGGCAACATACCCTTGGTGATTAAGCCCATATCAAAGGTAGTCCCGCCAAGGTCGGTGCAGACCAGATTGTCCACCCCTTTCAACTTTCCCATTAGCTCCTTGCTTCCCAGCAAGCCCCCGGTAGGCCCCGAGACAATGGCCTCGTATATCCGGGGATATCGAATATTTGCCGTCGCTCCGTAGGAGAGCAGCGTTTGCAGTTCATGCTTGTATCCATCGGCTTTGGCTGCCGCCTCCACCTTGAATAACTGATTGGCTGTCTTGCGACCAGCATAGCACTCTACCAGGACGCTCTTCATCCTTTGTGTCTCGAAAGCGATAGGGCATATTTCGTAGGAAGCGACCACAGGAATGTCAAGTCCCCGCTCCTTCACTATCTCTTTCGCAATCTCAGCCGCCCTCTGTTCGTGCACCGGATTCTCGTAGGAGTGTATGAACACGATGGCTATGACCTCAACCCCAGCATCCAAAAGCTCTTCCACTCCTTTCCTGACATCCGCTTCACGGAGGGGCACAACTGCTGTCCCCGGCGGGATATGGCATCCTGGATACCAGGTGGGACCTTTGATCCGCTCCGCCACGGGACGGACGTTGTTGATATCCACCAGCCAGGGGGTATGCTGCAGCAGAGCCATGTGCATGGTATCCTCATAAGATAGGCCTAACCAGGTCAGTCCCCTCTCCAGATGCGGGGTGTACTGGAATCCCTTGGTGGCCAGCAGGCCTACTTTCGCCCCTGTGCTAGTAAGCAGGATGTTGAGCATGGTGGTGCCAGCGTAGGTGACACCAACTGCTCTCTCGTGTATTTGGTGAGCGCTCAGCTTAGCGTACTTGGCGGCATCGCTGACAGACTCCATGTAGCTTTGGGATTCATCCTGCTTGTCGGTCAGTGCCTTTCCCAGGCTAAACCCTCCGACCTCATCCACCAGAAAGGTATCAGTCATGGTCCCGCCAGCGTCTAAGGCTACCAGAAACTTCTTCTCGTCTGCCATTTTGAAGCCTCCTACTTCGGGTCTATCCCTCAGCACTCCATTCGGATAGCAGTTCCCCCGTTTTGTCCTGGAACCAGTCCGGGCTCTCATCCTCAAGGGGTCTGCCCAGCCACTCACGATAGAAGGTGTCCAGATCGGGCAGCATGTCAAATAGAGGTGGGTATCCTGGGGGAACATTCTCCACCGCCAGTTGCGTTGAGCAGGTGGGGCAGTAATATTCTCTGATCTCTACCAGGTCCGGATCAATCGGGCACGGATCGATAGTGTAAACCTCGGTAAACTCTTCAGTAGTCTTTCTGACATATACGTCGCAACTGAATTTCCAGTTGACCCGATAATCGCCGAATTCCTGCCCGCAACTGCACTTCACCACCCTGGCTCCGTCTTCCTTCCTCACTATGAAGAGATGGTCGGTTAGAGGTAGCAGTATCTTCTCTTTCCAGGGGACTTTCTCCTGCAATATCTCCAGATACGTCCAGAACCTGGTGTCCTCCTTATGAGGCATGCGGAGCAGCTTCTTTACCTCCTCCCAGGGGAGCTTCCCTTCAACCAGCGACTTCAATGTATCCTTGCTAACTACTTCCTCCGCCATCTTTCCGCTCCTTCCTACAGTGCATAGTCTTCAGGCAGTTGCCAGGTATCGGTGAATTGGCGTCGAAACTTCTCATACTTGAGGACGTCGCCATACAGGTTGTATACCGGCTGCGAGAGGTCCTTATTCAACACCCGCTGTCTCTGCTCAGCCCACCACTCCCTGGCACCAACCGCTCTCTCCTTCCTCCTCCGCCTCATCTCCTGCTGAGCCCTGGCTGTTGCCTCACGGTCCACTTTCCACACCCCTTCAACACGCTCCGCCACCGCCCCATAGGCTATCTTGTTTGCCTCCGGGCTCACCCACCCCTGGTTCAAGTCCTTCTCCACCAGGCCCAGGTCACGGTCCAAAGGGTCGCCCCAACCACCGGTTGAACCTGCTATGAATACGTGGAGATCACCGTCCTCATAGTTACTGGGCGGAACGTCTCCCCCCCAGACGTCTATCTTCCCTACCTTGAGCTTGCCTGCCTTGATCCAGCTCTGGATCTCGGCCAGAGTGCTGGGATAGCCCTCTCCAGCCTCCATCAATTGACGCATGTTGGTGTCATGGAAAGCCATATTCCAGCCAATGAAGCCAGGATAGCCACCGCTGGGTCCACTGCCGCCCTGAGTTGTATAAGCACTGGAACCACAGGCAGCAGTCTGCCTTAACATCTTTCCCGGATCGAGTATTAAAAAGACTAATTGCACCCCCGGGGCTCCCCTGTATTTACCATATCCACAGCTATCAGGCAGAAAGGTCTTGCCTAAAATCACCAACGGCGGCATGTATAGTTCAAACTCCTCGTCCTCGCCAGCATCTGACTCCGGGTTCACGTGACTGACGCATAATGTGTCGCCATCCTTATATGACCTGGCCGATGTTGAGTCGGCACCAGCCAGGCTAAAGTAAGTAAACCCCCAGGGCACACCATTCTCAAAGACCCCTTCTTGCTCGACCAGAGCTGAGGCCTGTTCCTTCACCAGGGCTTCCTCAATAATGCCGCGGCTATTCGTTGCTCTAGCTTGAAACCTGGTTAGATTTGCTATGATTAAAGTTATGGTGTGAAAGCAACTGGTGCAGCTCAGGTGCGGATCGTCTGGGCTGAATATGGTGCCCGGGGGCGCTTTCAGCTCCAAAACATAGTTGATGGCGGTATTGAGGACGCCGCCATACATGACCATCGGTACCCACCAGAAGCTTAGCCCAACACGAACACCGCCCTCGCCAACGTTATATCCAAAGTTGTCCTGGCTGTTACTTCCTTCAAAGTCAATGGAGACACCGCCGTCCCTTTTGACCTCAATATCAGTACGACGGGTGATCAGCCAAGGCTTATCAGACTGAGGGAATAACTGACTCATTCGTCCTTGGTATATATTGTGGTACCCCAGATTAATCTCCTGGTAGATCCCCGGGACTGTTCTCTCCTTGAAGAAATTCAGGGCACGTTGCCTTTCCCGCTCCAGAATCTCTCTAGTGGCTTTCCTGAAATAGTCAACCCCAAATTCCTCGACTATCTCCAGAATCTTATCGTGGAGTAATTTGGCGCCGGTTACCCTCATCTTGTTATCAATGATATTGAACAGAGGTTGCCTGGTCCGCCTTTCCCACATCAGGTCAAACCACTTGAAGGTAGCGAAGTTCTCCCCGACCTTCAGCAGCGAATACACAAAACCATCGCAAAATGAACTGGGGGTTAGTCCGGGATAGGAACCTGGAGCCAGGGCTGCGCCAACGTCTCCAATATGGTTCATGGCGCAGGACCAGGCAATTAGTTCGCCGTCGTAGAAAATCGGGATAAACGTATAATTGTCAGCAGCGTGAGGACTGCCGTACTGGGAGTCGTTATTGGCAAACACATCGCCGGGCCTGATGCCCGGGTTTTCTTCATAGCCGAGCTGGACCATGTGTCTCACTTGCAGCGGCACAGAGCCAACATGCCCAGTCAGGCCAAAGGAAGCTGCCGCCACGTCACCTTCGGGAACCAGCAGCATAAATATGCACTCTCCAACTGTGCGTACTATGGGGGAGGCTGCCGTCAACTTGGCCAGTTCCCTCGATGTAATACAGGCACCGAGCACTCTAAGCTGAAAGCGCATCGTCTTGGCTGGGTCCTCTTGGTGCAACTCTAATTCCTTCAGGCCCCAAAGGGAGCCAGTCTCGCCCAATAGACGGTCTTTGTCCTCCAGCATCTCCTTTAGGCTCTTATTCTGGTAACCTATACCCATGTAACCCCCTTCTTCAAACGGAATATCCGGGTGCGTTATTAACAGAACAGACAAGAATCGTCTTCCATGTTGAGTTCACTGAAGGAAAGCAAATTTTGGTTGCCCGATCCGTCAAGCAGTCGCCTTGGGCAACCCCAGTTAACTCCAAATCCATGACTAGGCAGCCTCTTACTGAGGCTGCCTAGTCTACATTCTGACTTCCTTTTTCCCGCTAGGAGCGATGGCGCCTATCCGGCGGAGCCAAGTTCGAGCCAGCCTCTCTTTATTCTTATAGGAGAGGTAGCCAATGACCCATTACTCACGCGGCACAGTTAGCCAGCCATCACTAATCATGATCAGGTCTTCGGCGGCGGCATCCCATCTGAGCATTATCATCTCGTCCGTGACATACCGCCTGTCGGCGGTGAAGCCGCGCGTGGAGCCAGCCCAGTCCGCCGTATAGTTGACGGCTGTATCATAAAAGGCCTGGCCATCGAAGTTCTCAGCGCCCACCTCGTTGATTGCTGTCACCACAATTTGAAGGGCGAAAAGCTGCATGCTTCCTCCGCCCAGATAGCCCATACCGGCATGGACTATATCGTCAGCCTCACTGGGGTGGTACTTATACACAACGTCTTTCATATACTTGACTTCTTCCCATTCTGTCAGACTCCACCATCCCCAGACTTGCGCGTTTATCTTCTCGTCCAGGTAGTCCCAGCCCGCATAGTCGGTTATGTAACCAGCGTAAGCACTTAGCGATTCCGTGTCAAAGTTTTTTCCTATGCCACCGGCATCCTTGTACTGCTTGATGAAGGTAGCCGGCATCATGGCCCCGTTGGCGGCTGTTTGGACCCAGTCAACCTCTAACGTCTTGGCTACTTCGCCCGACCACGTGACGGTGCCAACGGGAGCCATATAACTGTCAACGTAATCAAATTTGTCCGAGTGAGCCTCACAATACTCCCTAGCCCCTCTCTCGTTGTCCATGCCCCAGGCGTCACTCCAACCTACAGTGGCAATGGTGGGATTCCTTCCTGTTCCCTCATAGTCCCAATTCTCGCCGATCCACTGCAGCGCCAGCTTCACCGACCAACGGGTAGGCACAGTGAAGCCAAATACCCATTCAGGAGGTTCTACCATGGGGATGGTGGTGGCCATCCCCAGTATGGCAATCTTGTCCCTGGCTGCCACGCTCTTTACCGTCTCCGCGCAGTCGTTGAAAACGGAGACTATTACCTCTGCCCCCTTCTCTTTCAACCACTCATAGCCAGGTATGAATCTGCTGGGATCAAAGGCCGTATCGTAGTTGACTACCTTCAGTTCTACCCCTTCCGGGAGCTTCGGCCCAGGAGCGAGGCCAGCGTTGATCTCGGCTACCGCATCCTCCAGGGCCCAGGTCATGGGCCCCAAAGCTGGGGCGGCTACACCTGTCAGGTCTGTCATGTTGCCTATGACGATGGTCGTCTTTTCCTCTTCATCCTCCCCACAGCCGAGGCCAAGTGTTGCCACCAGGGCTAAGACCATAAGACAGGATACAGCAATCTTCTTCCACCTATGTTTCATTTCTTCCCCCTTTCTGCTTTGTTTGACAGCCTAGAAACATATCCTAAAGGAAATCCATGCCCAACTGCTGTTTATGGCTTGCATTTCCCTCTTTCTTGCAACCACAATTATGGTGTTGCGACATTCTACTACGACTTTGTTTATCAGGCAACCTTAGTACTCATGCGATGGACTTCTCCTCTCAGAGAGCGGCCAGCGGACAGGGTTGCTTTATTTCGTGGCCAATTCTTATCTTCCAGCTATCACATTCCTTCCCAATCGGGAGTTGTTCGACCGTCCGAACGGGAGGAATCGTCTCAAAGGATCGTACCTGAGCACGGTCTGAACTTCAATCCACTGAAACACGGATTCTCAAGCTGAAGACTGCTTATTGACCGGTGCGCCCGATAACGTTCTGTAATGCCAGCTAAGCTTAGAATGAGGTAACTGGCTACCAGGATGGTCTACGCGATATCGACGATGGCGCTACGCGACCTCGACCATACTCCAAGCATAACCAGTTGACAAGATGCTCCACTCTCACTTATTATGAGGCCAAATTGGGTAACCCAGACCCATTGAGAACGAGCCATGCCCACTGCCAACTCAGCGCAAAACGTCATAGAGAAGATTAAGGTTCTCGTTGCCGACGATCATCCCGCATTTCGTGAGGGGCTGAGTCGGCTTCTCGGGGAGGAAAGCGACCTTGAGATTGTTGCTGTGGTGGGCGACGGCCAGGAGGCTGTGAGGCTGGCCGGAGAGCTCTCGCCCGATGTCGCCATAATCGATGTTGCCATGCCCAACCTCAATGGGATTGAGGCCATCAAGGCAATTAAAGCAAAGAGCTCCCAAACCGCCATTATAGTGTTGAGCGCCTACGATTACGAGTCATATGTGCTGCCTGCCATAGAGGCTGGGGCTTCTGCTTACCTGTTGAAAACGGTGGGGGTTCGCGAGGTTGTCGGTGCTGTTAGGGCAGTGCGTGCCGGGCAGACAGTGCTTGATCCCACAGCATCTCACAAGGTTCTCAGTCACCTTGCCTACGCCACAGACAAGGGCATGTCGGAGGAGGCACGTCAACGGCTGCACAGGCGTGAGCTGGAGGTACTCAGGCTAGGGGCTCGGGGCCTCAGCAACAAAGAGATTGCTGCCAAACTCGTTATCGGTGAGCGCACGGTCCAAACCCACATTCGCAATATCCTACGGAAGTTAGGAGTTAGTTCGCGCACTGAGGCTGTGCTGCATGCCTTGAGAGAAGGCTGGATTACACTTGATGATCTGCCTTAGCTCTGTGGCTGTTGACGCATAGCCGTCACGGCGTCAAGATACGCAACAGGAGATTCAATGCAAGTCGTTCCCTCTTTTGCCGAACGCTACCGAGATTTGTTTGGAATCCTGAACGATGCTATGGTCGTTTGGCAACTGGATGGCAACATCGTCGCCACCAACGATGCCATGGCAACACTCACCGGCTATACTGTTGACGAGCTTCACGGAATGAATATCGCTCGTTTTCTCCCTGCGGAGGACTTTGAGCAAGTCATGGAGCGGCAGCAGCAACAGATCAGAGGAGAAGCTGTAAGCCAGCGCTACGAGTTGAGGCTGATGAGGAGGGATGGTACTGAGGTGATTGGCGAGTCGGTAACCAGACTGGTGGCTGAAAAAGGCCGGCCCGTGGGCGTATTGGCTGTTGTCAAGAACATCACCGAGCAAAAGCTGGTGGAGAAGGCGCTGCGGGAAGAGAGGGATAAGGCACAAAGTTACCTTGATGTTGCCGGAATTGCGATTCAGATTATCGACGCCGATCAGAAGACAGCCCTGATAAATAGGAAATGCTGCGAGATATTCGGATACAAAGAGAAGGAGGTTATCGGCAAGAACTGGTTTGACACCTTTATCCCGGAAAGGAATAGAGCCATAGCCAAAAGGGTTTTTGACAAGTTGATCGCCAGGGAGATCGAACCAAGTAAATGCCATGAAAGCCCGGTGTCGACAAAAGGTGGTGAGGAAAGGATTATGGCGTGGTACAACACCACTGTGCTGACAGATGAAGCGGGCAATGCCATTGGCGTACTCGGTTCAGGAGAGGACATCACGGAGCGCAAGCAGATGGAAAACGCGTTGCGGGAAAGCGAAGAGAGGTACCGCACACTTTTCGAGAATTCCAGAGACGCTATGTGCATTGCAACCAGCGATGGCAAGATAGTTGACGTCAACCAAGCTGCCCTGGATCTCTTTGGCTATGCCAGGGAAGAGATGATGGGGTTGGATGTCCGTGACACAGTCCATGCCCTGGACCGGGAAAGGTTCCAGAAGGAAATAGATCAAAAGGGATATGTTAGGGACTACGAGATGAAGCTGAGGAAGAGGGACGGGACACATATCGACTGTCTGCTCACTTTCGCTATGCGGCGGGGCGAAGACGGAAGCATTCTGGGATACGAGGGCAGCATCCGTGATGTTACCGAGCACAAGCGGCTGCAGCAGAATCTGCAGCTTTATATCACCGAGGTTACCAAAGCACAGGAAGAAGAACGAAAACGCATCGCCCGGGAGTTGCATGATGAAAGTATTCAGGACCTGGCCATCCTGTCGCTTGACATCGAAGCTGTAACGCGGTCCAGGAGCCGATTATCGCGTGTCACTGTGAAGAGCTTGGAGCAAATCCAGGAGAAGGTCAACCACATAGCTGGGGAGTTGAGCCGGCTCAGCCGCGCTCTGCGGCCAAGTGCATTGGATCAATTGGGCCTGGTACCAGCAGTGAAAGTACTTATGCGCGACTTGCGAAAGGCGGATGGAATCACCACCAATTTGGAGGTAATCGGCCAAGTGCAGCGTCTGTCACCGGAAGTGGAGCTCGGGCTGTTCCGAATTGTCCAGGAAGCTGTCAGGAATGTTAGAAAGCACTCAGAGGCGGCCACAGCAGTGATCACTGTAGAATTTGATCCAGACAAAGTGGTGGTAAGCGTTACCGATGACGGCAAGGGGTTTGAATTGCCCAAGAGGCTGAGCGACTTCACTGCCATGGGCAGGCTTGGGCTGGTCGGGATGCAAGAGCGAGCGCAGTTGTTTAAGGGCAGCTTGTCGGTGCAATCCGAGGTGGGCAAGGGGACAACAGTGAGAGTCGAAGTAGGGGACGGCGCAGTGCCAGCGAGCGATTTAGATGGTGAGCGGTCCCGCGAATAGGTTAAACAACTTCCGTCTCCAAGCGCAAATGCTAGTTTGTCACGGCGAGCCCTTTGCTTTCTGTCATTCTGAGGTCGGTGTCGCCTTAGGCGACCCTCTGGCGACCTCAGGCGACCGAAGAACCTTGCGCCGCTCAGGACAGGCTCCGCGAAGAATCTCATGGCGCTGGTGGTAGCGCAGGAGACGGTCAATAGCCTTGACCGCGCTGGCTGTGGAATGATAAACAGGCAGCCCCGCCTCGTAGATTTTCCGCTGGAAATCGGAGGCCGCCTGCCAGCTCTCGGCGGAGGTGAGATAATGCATTACCACCGCCACTGGTTTGATTGACTCGCCACTAACCTTGATAATATTGCCCATCTGAGAGTCAAATATAGAGCAAGCAACAGACAGGCTAAGCATAATGCCCCGCAAGGGTACCTGGTATAGCAGGAAGTCTATCCCGTCCCAGCGAAGTACTGTCCTCAACAGTTCACGATATTTCTCATCGCTAGACAACACAGGCGGAATGTCTAGAGGATTGCCCAGAATGTTTCCGGCATTGCTGCCGACGGCACTCAGCAACTCCTGTTGGATTTCCTGCGGTAGCGGTGGCAGGGCAAAGCCAGCAGCAGCGCACTCGTCAGTAGCCAGGACAGTGGCCCCACCACCTACCCCCAAAATAGCGACTCTCCTTCCTTGTGGAACGGGCATGTATCGGAAGGTGACCATCATGTCAACCAGCTCATCTAGGCTGTGAACGCGTACTGCTCCAGTCTGCTCCAGGAGACTCTCCCACACCTGGTCGGACCCGGCTAGAGCGCCGGTGTGGGAAGCAGCCGCCCCCCTTCCAGCCCGGGTGGACCCGCCTTTAAGAACCACCACGGGCTTTACGGCCGACAGCCCCTTCAGAACGCGATGAAACCGGCGACCGTCGTTCACCCCTTCAATGTAAGCAGCCACTATCTCGGTTTCGGTATCCTGGATGAAGTACTCCAGCAAGTCGCTTTCATCAATATCACAGGCATTTCCGTAAGAGACCACCTTGCTGAAACGGACACCCCGCTCGGCAGCAGCCCGGACCAGGTAGAGGGTGTTACCGCCACTTTGGCAGATAAGGGCCACCCGTCCACTGTCCTTGGGAAGGTCGGTAGCAAAGGATAGGCCCGCTTTGGGAGAATATATCCCCATACAGTTAGGGCCGATAATTCGCACCCCAGTAGCCTGAGCCAAACGGCCGATTTCGGCTTCCAACTCCCGACCCTCTTCGCTTCCAATCTCAGAGAAGCCAGCGGTAAAAACGCACACCGCCTTTACCCCTTTAGCGGCGCAATCATTGATCAACTGAGGCACGAGGGGAGCCCGTATACAGCAGATGACATAGTCCACCGGCTCCGGGACGTCCTTTACGCTGGCATATACTTTTAAGCCTGAGAACTCCCCACCTTTGGGGTTGAGAGGATATACTCTACCCTTGAACCCATACTCCAGTATGGTATCTAGAAACAACTGGCCCGTATTGAATTGCCCCGCTCGGGCTGGAGCTACCCCGGCAATAGCTACTGAAGTGGGGCTTAAGATCTGCTCTAGGGCGTTGCTCTTATTCACTGCCTAGACTCCAACCATACATGAAGTTGCGGGCACCGGGCTTACCAAAACTTACCCCAATCCGTGGGTTCAGGCCCTCCTTCCTCATTACTAGCCAAGCGATGCGCCCCACCCTAGCCCTGGGATTGCTTCGTCGCTCTGCTCCCCGCAATGACAGGAAGGACTATTAGATGACCTCGTTGGTCTGATGTCGATTTCCTCATTTGTCCTTTGTTGCCGCCGACCGTTTTTCGTGATACCGCAACAGCCGGTCGGTAGCCTTAGCCGCGCTGGCCATGGAATAATAGACAGGTAGGCCTGCCTCAGCACAGCCACGCTGTAAGTCCTCTATGCCCTTTTGCCAGTCCCAGCCTGTGATAAGATACTGAATCACCACTGCCAGCGGCTTATCTATCTCGCTCTGGATTCTTACCACAGCATCACGGAAAAAGCCGATCTCGGCATCAAAAACGGACGTGGAGAACCATGCAGCCTGACCAAAACCGATATGAATCACCGAAAGGTCAGCAAACCCTTCATAGGTAAGCAGTCTCATAACCAGGTTATAAAAGCCTTCGCTATACGCAAAAGAGGAAAGGTCGACGGGATTGTGCAGAATCAATCCGGCCTCAGTGGTAACGAGGCTCCTGATCTCCTCTCTCACTACTTGAGGTAGCGGGGGCAGGACAAAGCCATGGCTGGTCCAATCATCAGTAGCCAGGACACTGGCTCCACCACCACCTCCAAATATACCCACCCTCCTTCCCTGCGGGCGAGGCAGAAGTGAGAAGGTGACTAACATGTCAACCAGCTCCTCCAAGCTGTAAACACGGATTGCCCCAGCTTGTTGTAGAAGCTCGTCCCATACCTGGTCGGAGCCGGCCAAGGAACCTGTGTGGGAGGCAGCCGTCCCTGCCCCCGCTGGCGTATAACCGCCCTTGAGGACCACCGCCGGCTTTGCCCGTGACAATTCTCTCAGAGCTCGATAGAAGCGCCGGCCATCGTTTACCCCTTCAATATAGACAGCGACTATCTCGGTCTCGGCATCCTGGGCAAAGTACTCCAGCAGCTCGCACTCATTAACATCACAGGCATTCCCGTAGGAGATGGCCTTGCTAAAACGAACACCCCTGTAAGCTGCGGCTCGAATGGTATAGGTGGAGTTGCCACCGCTCTGGCACATAAAAGCCACCCGTCCGCTCTCCTTGGGGAAATCGGAGGTAAAGGATAAGCCCACCTTGGGAGAATATATCCCCAAACAATTGGGGCCTATGATTCGCACTCCACTGGCCCGGGCCAAACGGGATATCTCCATTTCTAACCTCTTGCCCTCTTCATTTTCGCTCTCGGAGAAGCCGGCAGTAAATATGGCAACCGCCTTAACTCCTTTGGCAGCACAGTCCCTGATTAGTTGAGGCACAGCGGGAGCCGGTATACAGCAGACGACGTAGTCAACCGGCCCTGGTATGTCCTTAACGTTGGCATACGCTCTTAAACCGGAAACCTCCCCACCTCTGGGGTTAACGGGATAGACACTGCCCCTGAAGTCAGAAGCGAGCACGCTATCAAGGAATAATTGCCCCGGCTTGCCTGGAGAAGCCCCGGCAATGGCTACCGAGCTAGGATAGAATAATGAGTCTAATGATGCACTCATGTTGTGGACTGGCCCACTGATTCTTCTTTACTTCGCCAATAGACGCCGCTTATTGATGCTACCTGTCGTTCTAAGGTCGGTGTCGCCTTAGGCGACCCTCTGGCGACCTCAGGCGACCCAAGAATCCGGAGACCCTTCGGTCGCCTCAGGCGACCTCAGGGTGACAATCAAACACCCGGCAAAAGGCTGGGCGGTGAGACTTTTATTACTGCATTATACTCTGGAGGACAAACCTCCTCGCAGGTCCCGCACTTAACACACTTGGTCTGGTCAATGACCTTTATTTTCCCTTTCTCACCGCTAATTGCTTCACTAGGGCAGGTAAGTACGCAATGCTCACATCCCTTGTCACATTTGTCAGGGAGAATGTAGTAAGCGATGAGCTCTTTGCACACTAGGGCCGGACAGCGGCCATCGACGATGTGCGTTTCGTACTCCTGGCGAAAATAGCGAAGAGTAGTTAGAACGGGATTGGGTGCTGTTTTGCCCAAGCCACAAAGCGATCCTTGTTGGATATCCTCGCATAGTTCGATAAGCAAGTCCAGATCCTCTATCTTACCCTTACCACTTACGATGTCTGAAAGCATATCCAGAACCTGCTTGGTTCCCAGACGGCACATGGTGCACTTGCCACAGGACTCTTTCTGAATAAAATCGAGGAAATAGAGAGCGGCATCGACCATACAATTGTCCTCGTCCAAGACTATCATGCCTCCGGAACCCATCATGGAGCCAGCCTCTCTGAGCGAGTCAAAATCAACCGGGGTATCGATAAGGGTTTGGGGAAGGCATCCCCCAGAAGGTCCGCCGATCTGCACTGCCTTGAATCTCTTATCGTTTGGTACCCCACCCCCAACCTCCTCAATAAGCTGGCGCAATGTTGTACCCATAGGCACCTCTACCAGCCCGGTGTGAGCTATCTTGCCTGCCAGGGCAAAAACTGCTGTGCCCTTACTCCCTTCGGTCCCGATGCTGGCATACCAGTCTGCTCCGCGATGGATAATCAGGGGAACGTTGGCAAAGGTCTTCACGTTATTGAGCAGGGTCGGCTTCTGCCACAGACCCGCCTCAACCGAGTGAGGTGGTCTCACCCTGGGCATGCCTCGTTTGCCTTCTATGGCATACATCAAGGCACTTGACTCCCCACAGACAAAGGCTCCCGCCCCCTGGGCAACATCAATCCTGAAGCTGAAACCGCTGCCCAGAATATCGTCTCCCAATAACCCCAAGGCCTCTGCTTGCTCCAAAGCAATCTTAAAGCGCTTAATTGCCAGGGGGTACTCATCACGAACGTAGATGTAGCCATACGGAGTGCTCATGGCATGTCCAGCTATGATCATCCCCTCTATCACTGAGTGCGGGTCGCTCTCCAGAATGTCTCGATCCATAAAAGCGCCGGGGTCACCCTCATCAGCATTACAGATGACATACTTTGGCTGCTCCTGGGCGTTATAGCATAAGTCCCACTTCCTGCCGGTAGGAAAGCCTGCTCCCCCTCGCCCACGCAGACCAGACCTCTCAATCTCGGTGATTATCTCCTGCGGCGACATCTCCAGTGCTCTGGCCAGGCTGCTATAGCCACCGTTGGCGATGTACTGGTTTATATCCTCGGGATCAATATATCCAGAGTGGCGCAAAACCAGGCGCAATTGGTTTTCAAAGCTTGGCAACTCGGGAACAAAGGCAGTCCCCTGCTCGTCTATCTCAAAAGTACCCAGGGCAATCTCAAGGCAGGGGTCATCACCAAGGACATAGCCCTCCACAAGCCGGGGAACAAGCTGTGACGTTATATTTCCGTAGCAAACGCTGAAGTCATCCGGTTTGATAATGACCACCAAGGGCTCAGCGTAGCAGAGCCCTAAGCAGCCAACCTGGGTGACAATAGCATCGGCCTTCTGCTTTGCCAGCTCTTTCTGGAAAGCCTCAACCACATCCATGGCACCGGCTGCTCGGCCACAGGTAGCCGTGCCGATGAGGATGCGGGTCTTCTGCTGAAGGGCTTCCCACTCTAACGTCGCTTGCTGGCGAATCTCGTCGAAAGTCATCTGCCACGGAAAGTATACCAGAGTTCCCTCCCATTTCCCATGCGAACAAGCACGCGCTCGGGTGCCGCCCTGTTCGAGGCATTTGCCCGTCAACGTGGCGCGGCTGTTATCGTCATTAACAGAATAGGTCTACGTCGCTGGCAACACACGACATGTAGCGCGAGGCTTCAGCCTCGCCCCGAGCTCTGAGGAGCGACCCTGAAGGGTCGCGCTACATTTGAGGATGAACGTGGCTAGCGAAAGCGCGTCGGTG
>Ga0114930_10000698_pt1 | contig 34635 bp, 31 predicted proteins | sample AnhtaG_FD_87300 | JGI IMG/M metagenome (GOLD analysis project Ga0114930, IMG submission 87300) | Deep subsurface microbial communities from Anholt, Denmark to uncover new lineages of life (NeLLi) - Anholt_01485 metaG | ecosystem: Environmental > Aquatic > Marine > Oceanic > Sediment | place... | reverse complement strand
CGAGTCCCCTCTTCGGCATTATCTTCTTCCTATCTCCATAAATTATTATAATAAATTACTTATAAGGTATCTAAAATATACCTGTGACTATTTTGGGACCATATCAGATTGTTTGTGTTTTTATACGCGAGGATATTTTAAAAGTGAGAAATGTTCAAGCGGATGATGCTAAAAGGAGATAAAGCGTATTTGACTTAATAGGCCCTAAAAGGAAGCCAGGGCTTTTAAACCCTGGCTTCCAGTGAAATTCTGAAAACTATTTTTAGTTCTTACCTCCCTGTGGGCTTTGTCTTAAAAAAATCCAGCATTTAAGCTTTGTTCATCTTCGACTCTTTTTGCTTCTTCTTTCTTCTTGCTTTTCTTGAGCCAAGTATGCCGCCGTTTAAGAAAAGGCCGGCACCAAGCACAAAACCAAAATTGTACCAGAATCCACTGTTATGGACCTCATAAAAACGCACGCTCTTTTTAAATATGGATATAATAAATGTTATTGGCGCAATAAAACCATGCCATAGCCCTTTCAAGAATCCGGCAATCTTTCCTTCTTTGTTTGGAGTTTTTTCAAGCTTATTTGGGCCTGGGACGCAACTGGAAAAAACAAACATTAAAATAAGAAGAACTCCGATAATGCTTACTATTTTCATTTTATCCTCCTAATTCTTACTGAAAAATTTATAGCACAGGAAAAATTTAAAATCTACGTGAAATTGTATGAAGCTAGAGTGTGAAATTGGGGTACACAAAAAATTGGGGGCGCGCCAAGCTAGCTTGTTAATAAGTAAGAAAATAAATCTAATTAGAATTACATAACTTTATCTGATCTTGTTTGGATTCCTGCGTAGATTTAGAGGTTGAATGTTGAGACATGACTCCATATAATTAAAAAAACGAGGAGGATCAATGTCCAAAAATAATATCAAAAGAAGAGAATTTTTAAAGGCCCTGCTTGGAGGGATGTCTCTGGCTTCACTTGATTGGGCAGCTTTCCCGAAAGGCACCCAGGCAAGTACAGCGAAAACAGAGTTTGATGCAGTGATCATCGGTTCAGGCCTTGGAGGATTGAGTTGTGCTGCTGCCTTTGCCAGGCAGGGATTTAAGGCGCTTGTTCTGGAGCACCATAACAGAGCAGGCGGATATGCAATAACATTCAAACGACCTGGAGGATTCGTCTTTGACGTCTCCCTGCATTCCACAGCCGTTGGAGAGAGAGACGGAATCCACAACCTGATACCTGGATTCCCTGAAATAAAAGATGTTAAGTTCGTCCCTCACCCTTATCTTTACCGGATAATCTATCCTGATTACGATATCCGTGTACCGCAGAAGGATCTTACAGGTTATATTAAAATCCTAACCGGTCACTTCCCGGATGAAAAACAGGGAATTCATGGGATATATGATGATATGAAAGGTCTAACCCGGGATATTAATAAATACTCGAGGGCTCAAGGACAGGTTGATATGAAAAACTTTCCTCGTGAATACCCTTACTTATTTAAAAGCTACAATAAAACCTGGGGCGAGATAGTGGACACACGAATTAAGAATCCTAAATTAAAAGCCATTATCTCCGGTCTCTGGGGTTATTATGGACTTCCACCATCTAAACTTGCAAACATCTATTATGCTATGCCTACAATAGGTTTTCTTCAAGAAGGAGGTTATTACCCGATTGGCAGGTCCCAGAAGATAAGTGATGCCATGGTGAAATTTATTGAAGAGCGCGGCGGGAAGGTCAAACTCAGAAACCAAGTAAAAAAAATACTGGTAAAGAATCATTCTGCATATGGAGTGAAAACTGCTAATGGCCAAGAATATACAGGCAAAGTTGTGGTTTCAAATGCTAATGCATACGATACTTTTCACACAATGATGGAAGAGGGCAGCTTTCTGAAAAATTATCTGGAAAAAATGGATCAATTCTCAGTCAGTCTTTCATCCTTCCAGGTATTCCTTGGATTAAAAAAAGACCTGATTAACAAAATCGGGATTAGAGACACAGAAATCTTTTATGAGACCGGCTATGATATCGAAGCCAACTATAAGGCAGCTATCAACGCAAACCTAGAGGATACCGGCTATGGCCTCATGCTGTACGACAATCTCTACAAAGGTTATTCGCCTGAAGGTAAAAACACACTGAATATTATCGTGCTCCAAGGATATGACCACTGGAAGAAATATGAAACTGACTACTGGAAAGGCAATAAAAAGGCCTATAAGGCAGAAAAGGAGCGGATGGCTGACCTATTGATTGATAAAGTTGAAAAAACGCTTATGCCAGGTCTTAGAGAAGCGATTGAAGTAAAAGAAATTGGTACTCCTTTAACTAATGTTCGTTACACAAAGAATTATAGAGGAGCAATATACGGATGGGACCAGACTCTAGATAACTCCCCTCCGAGGCGGCTTCCGCATAAGACACCCATTAATGACCTCTATCTTTCCGGAGCCTGGACAAATCCAGGGGGCGGCTATAGTGCTGTAATTGGAAGCGGCCTGGAATGCTTCGGAGAAATTATGAAAAAGTGGAAGTAGAGATTCAGCTTATTAAACTGTAAAAAGTTCCTTAGCGTATAAAGGCAGCCTTAGCTTACAACTACAATAATGCGAGCGAGGAGAAATTTATCCTTGTTCAGCAGATGAACTTTCGCGGATTGCCCACCGCCTGAAATCTCAACACGATAATCCCTGTTATCATCCAAGGTCTCTGGCAAAAGCGTCACTTTTTTTATTGTGGAAATGCCAACGTCCCCTGCATTCAATTCAATTACATTGACTTCACGGAGGTCAATTCTGTTTTGTAAATCTGCAAAACTGACTTCTCCAAGAGATGCTTTTCCCTTCGCCTTAAGACCACTCTTAGTGCCCACAATGTAATAAACAGAATTTAATTTTGACTCAAAATCTTTATTTTGGCTCTCTATTTCTGTTGCTTTTTCTTTGAGAGATGCACTCTGGGATTTTAGTGCTTTACACTCATTTTCCAGTTCTCTTATTTTATCCTTGAGCCCTGCATTCTCTTCCTGACCTTTTATTCTCTCTTCGGCAATTTTATTCCTCAATTTAACTTTTTCAGCCTCTATGTTCGTCTGCTCTATTCTCTGCATGTCACCAGGGGAAAGAGCTGCCTCTCCCTGCGCAAGAAAGCTTGCATAGTCTATACCATCACTGTAATTCCCGACTTTAAAACCAACAAGTATCTGATCCGTCAAAGGAATATCTCTCAGTACTGCTCTTGCATCCTCATCCGATAATCCCCGTTTCTCGGTGAGGTAATCATAAACAATCCTCCATTGACTATCTCCCTCCTGCACTTCCCATGATAATGGAATACGCCTCTTGAGACTTTCGTTATCACTTTTCAACTGATTGATCTCAGCATCTTTTGCAGCAACATCTTTTTGCAATCCATTAACTTTTGCTTGTAAGTCCTGAATCTGAGTATCTTTTTGAGCTGCCTCTTCTGCCTTCTCCTTGCTTGAGCAGGAAATGAGAGATAAGAACCCAACAATCAGAAAAACACAGAGACAGAGGAAGAACAAATTTCCCGCACTGATCCTTTTTTCAATTCCTTTCATGTATACCTCCTTTTTTATAACAAATAATTTGGATAAGTTATGGAAAAAACTTATTCAATTTATTTAAAGAAAATAAGCAAATATTAAAAACATTATTTCCGAGGCTTTAAAATCTCGGGTATTATACAACAATTTATTCATTTTAAACAACTGAATTTTAAAGAAAAAATTCAGGAAACTGGAACTCACAAGATGACCTATCGCAAAAAATTGGACTAAACAAGTAATGGAAAAGCTACTCTGTCTGGAGGGCAGTAAGTTGATCCCTTGCATCGGGTATTTCAGGAAAATCCTGGCCAGCACTTTCCCAGAGGTCGAGAAATTTTCTATAAAATTCTAAGGCTTTTTCCTTCAAGCCTTTCTCCTGGCAAATTTTACCCAGCATATAGAAGCTCCTGGCATATATGTCTCCATAAGAAATCCTGCCATAGGTCAGGGAAATAATCTTTTCGTACTGCTCTTGTGCTTTGTCTAAATCTCCTGCTTTGTAATAAGTCAAAGCTAAAGAATCAATATATAATGCGCTAAATGAATGTTGAAGAGATGAGAGAGATAGGGCTTTCTCGAATTCCTTGATGGCTCTTGAAAAATTATTCTTTTTTAACTCTTTTCTTCCATTAAGATAATGGTAGTCTCTTATCAGTTTCCTGTGTAATCCCTTTTGAGTCAGTTTTTTAAGCTCCGCTGCAATATTTTGTGCCTCATTCATTGCTCCTTTCCCTAGGTAAACCAATCCTTTAAGTACCAAAACACTTCTTTGATATTCTGGGTTTTTTGCCTCAACAGCACAGCTCCACGCCTTCTCACTCTCTTCCAGAGCCTCCTCAAATCTTCCCAATAATATATATCTATATGCTAATTGGAGATGGAATTCCGATTTCCCCCCTTTTTCACCGAGCTTTTCTGCTAGTTCAATTGCCTGTTTGATCTGGCTCTCAGATTTCTCAAATTTTCCCTGTGATAAATATAAAGCTCCTAATCTGTCCCTACCGACTAATTGCCCCGCATTCTCTACTGTTCCTATAAGTTTCTGGTATTCTTTTTCGGCTTCAATAAAATTCCCTCCTACATAATAAATGTCACCTTTTATATAAGTATTTCTCGGAAAAGTTGGATCAAGGGAAATCGCATTATCCACTTCAGTTATTGCAGATGTATATTCCCCTTTAAAAAGATAATTATAGGCTAAAAGACCTCTTATAATAATATTGTCCGAAAAATTCTCCAGATAAAATTCCAGTACTTCTCCAGCTTTATCATAATCTTCCTCATACCAATATACGATTGCTAGATTTGTATATATAAAAAAGGAGTCAATCCGAGCCTGTTTTAAAACTTCAAATCGTTCAATGGATTTATCCCATTCCTCTAAACTCATGTACATTCTGGCAAGGTTGATATTTGCTACTCTGTCATCCGGGTAAAGCTGCACTAATTTATTGTATGCTTTGATCGCTTTATCATATGTATCTTCTGACTGTCCGAAAAAATCACCTTGAATGAGATATCGTTCTCTATCCGATACCCGATCTATCAGCTCTAAAGCTTTTTGAAGCTGTTTCCTTTCTTCGGAAAATCTACCAAGATTGTGATAAGATGACGCCATGCCTTTATAAGCCATGGCAAACTCAGTATCAATGGCAACTGCTTTGTTCATTAACTGGATACTTTGATTATAATCTCCTTTATTGTGATACTTCCTTGCATCGATATAATATCTGAGAGCTTCAGGAGAACTAGTTGTGATCTTCCCCACTTCTTTATCAATGTCCTGAGCGATCACATCTTCTGAAAGCTTAAAACTTGCCTTGATTTTTTTTGTCAGCTCGTCCACCATTGAGAAGAGTTTCTCCTCCCCTTCTCCCTGCACCGTTTCTGAACCTACAGTTTCCTCAGTGCTTGCCTCCAGAAGCACAACATTGATTCTGAATTCATTTCCGAGCTTGGCATAAGCTCCCTGCAGTATATGACTGACTCCTCCCCGAACTGCGACATCTCTGAGAACATCTGAAGAATAACTTTTCGCTTCCAGCTGATTGAGTTGGTCTAGAATACTGTAGAGTTTCTGCTCACTCAATACCCTGATATATTTTGATTGAGTAATGTCTGCAATTAACAGATTAGAAAACATGGTCCTCAAATGATCCAGATTCTCATCTCCGGTATTATTCGTAAAGTACATAACAGCAAGGGAAGGTTTGTCAGATGGGATAGGAACAGCTTGCTTTTTGGGAATAAGCTTCGAAACAGCCAACACAATTATAACAAGAGCAACAACAACTATAGCCGGGACAAACAGCTTCTTCACCTTGAGCTGGACTGTTATCTCCTTTGCAGTGAGGGGTATTCTCTTGGAAATCACTCTTTCAGCAGTAGGTATTCCCTGTTCTATTTTGACTAATTCAGTAAGGAGCTCATCTGCCCCTTTAAACCTTTTCTCCCTATTCTTTTCCATGCATTTAAGAATTACCTTGTTTAGATCTCCCGGAATCTGGGCATTGACTTTCCTTGGTTCTTGAGGTATTTCGCTCTTATGTTTTAAGGCTACACTTAAAGCTGTGTCCCCTGTAAAAGGCACTCTCCCGGTCACCATCTCATAAATAATCACTCCCAAAGAATAGACATCTGAACGCTTATCTGCTTGCTTGCCTTCTACCTGCTCAGGTGACATATACTCAGGAGTCCCTATTATCATTCCTGCATCTGTCACACCTTTTGCTTCAAGGGAAAGAGATATTCCAAAATCCATAATATGCGCATTTCCCTCGCTATCAATCATGATGTTCTGTGGCTTTAAATCCCGGTGAACAACTCCCAACCGGTGGGCTTCGGCCAGTCCTTCACAGATTTGTTTGGCTATGCTGACAGCTTTTCCAATAGTTAACTGCTCCATTCTTCTTATGGAGCTCTTTAGATCTTCGCCAGGAACATATTCCATGGTGATGTATGGAGTTCCTTCCTTTTCATTGAGGTCATACATCCGGCACACATTCTTGTGAGTTATTTTGCGGGCAAACTTCAATTCATTTCGGAAGCGCTTAATTGTTTTTTCATCAGAAGCAATCTCTGGATTCAAGAGCTTTAAAGCCACTTTCTCATCTATATCCTTGTCGAGAACTTTGTAGACTCTTCCCATACCGCCTCTGCCTATCTCTTCGATGATCTGATATCTTCCAGCAAAAATACTCCCCACATCCAGTTCTTGTGAGGGCATTTCCAGGGTTCTAGTGTGGGAGATGGGCGCCCCTTCGGTAAGAACAAACTGAGTAGCACACTTGTTGCAAAAACGGCTGCCAGCAGGATTTTCTTCGTTACATTTCGGGCATTTCATTACCCAGGTCGCTCCATTGGCTTATCTGAAATGAGAATAACAATTAAAAAGAAAAGAGTCAAATTGAGCGATTCTGAAAAATTCTCTTTAATTTATATATTCGGTTATAATAAGATATGTTTTAACAACTTTGGTCAAAAAGCAAGGCTGGGAATGTTATAGATATAAAAGAATAACCCAAAAATAGAGGAGCTCTAAAATGAAACTTGAAAAATTATACAAAAAAGCTATCGAGATAGGGGGAAAAAACGATTTAAGAGGGAAAGAGGAAATTAAAAGAATACTAAAGGACGAAAAAGAAAAACACAAAAAGCTTAAAGATGAAGAAGCCGAATACTATGACAAGGATAGATTGTTTAATCCTTTTTCTGATTCAAGAGTCCTGTATGGAGACCTCAACACAGATGTTAAGAAAGTAATTGTTGGAATTGACATGGAAGGCGGGGAGATACTCCTTACCTACATTTTGAACAAAGAACTGAAGCAAAAGATAGACCTGATAATTTCCCATCATCCTGAAGGTTATGCCCTCGCCCAACTTCACGACGTTATGAAGCTTCAGGCGGATCTGCTGGCTAACTATGGAATAACAATAAGTGTGGCTGAACAGCTAATGGAAAAAAGAATCAGTGAAATAGAAAGAAGGCTCATGCCAGTGAACCATAACAGGGCTGTGGATATAACCAGAATATTGGGAATTCCCATGATGTGCATTCATACACCAGCTGACAACTGTGTCACAAATTATCTAAAAACAACATTCGAAAAAGAGAAACCTTATAAATTAAAAGATATAATGGACATATTAAAGAATATCCCTGAATACAAAAAATTATCCAAATTACAAGTCCCACCCAAAATAGTGAGTGGATCTGAAAACAGTAAATGTGGAAAAATTTATATTGATATGACCGGAGGCACTGAAGGTTCAAAAGAGATCTTTGAAAAATACGCAAACAGCGGTATCAGTACGCTCGTCCTTATGCATCTAAGTGAAGAGCATCTCGAAAATGCAAAAAAAGCAAAGTTAAATGTTGTCATTGCAGGTCATATCTCCAGCGACATTCTTGGCTTAAACCTCTTGTTTGACGAGTTGGAAAAAGAAGAAAAACTTGAATTTGTTTGTGTATCAGGATTTGAACGAATCAGAAAAAAGCGGTAAGTTAATCCGATGTATTTTTGTCTTCTTTTTTGCCAAAAGAAACATATTTGTCCCCCATTGTGGACAAAAAAATAACCACAACTAACAATTTTATCTGCTTTTAATTGGCATGTTACTTGCACTATAATATTAATGATTTAGTACAACTAAAAAGATAAATAAAGAAGACAAGCAGAAAATTTAAATGTTTTTTGGCTTTAACGAGTTTTTTCTTTTAAATTAGGGGAGAAAATATAATGAAAAAAACACTTTTAATAACAGCCCTTGTTATCCTAAGTATCTCTGTGTTTTCCCAGGAGATATTTATTAAACAATCTGTTGTAATCAACATAGAAGTGCCGGTTAGAGTGTTTAAAAGCGGGGCATTTATAGACAACTTAACCATAAACGATTTTGAAGTCTTTGAGGACGGCATCCCTCAGAAGTTAGAAGCTGTCTATCTGATAAAAAATAGAGCCATAGAGAGAAGCGAGGAAAAGAAAAGATTCTCTCCTGAAACTTCAAGGAACTTTTTTATATTTTTTGAAGTGGCAGAGTATACAGCAAAGCTGGGCGAGGCTGTAGATTATTTTGTCCACAATGTTATTCTTCCCGGAGATAATCTTTATATCATAACTCCAATGAAAACATACAGATTAAAGAATAAAGCCTTAGGAGTTACAACAAGAGAAGAAATCGTGATGGAATTAAGAGGATTAATAAGAAAAGATTCTTTGACTGGGAATTCGGAATACAGGGCAACTCTTGCTGAACTTACATCTTTAGCCAGGTCTCTAACAGCAGGAATCCAAACAGATCCCGAAACTCAAACAGGTTTTGGAGAAGGAGCCGCACCACCTAAAGAGCTTGACTCTTTTACTTCACTTCAACATGTTGGCATGGATTTAGATGAATTGCTCTGGAACTATGTATCCCTCTTGAAAAGGCTAGAAATATTAAGAAGTGTCGAACAGATGAAGCTTTTAGAGTTTGCACAATTCCTAAAAGATAAAGAAGGACAGAAATATGTCTTTTTGTTTTACCAGCGAGAATACATTCCACAGATAGAACCCAGGATTTTAAACGAATATATGAATTTACACATGAAAAATCAATTTGTCATGCAAACTCTGTCACAAATTTCTACTCTTTCCGGAAGAACTGTTTCCATTGATGTCGATCGTGTAAAACAAGCTTATGCAGATTCCTCAACATCAATACATTTTTTATTTATTACAAAGCCGCCGCCGATCTTGCCCGGAATATACTTTGAAGAACATTCAGAAGACATCTACCAGCCTTTTAAGGAGATGGCAAACGCAACAGGAGGATTTGTAGAAAGCTCCTCTAATCCTGCTTTTTTATTTCAAAAAGCTCTGGAAGCATCCGAAAACTATTACCTCCTCTATTATTCGCCCAAAAATTATGAGTATGACGGGAAATTTAAAAGTATAAAGGTCAAATTGAAAAATAAAAATTACAAAGTTACCCATCGTGCTGGTTATTTTGCTTATTAAATCGTTATTCAAAGATATTATAACAACACAAACAGTAAAACGAATTTTTATTCTTATGGCCAATCCTCAGCCCTTTTCTTTCCTGGAAAAAAAAGAATATAATATATAAATAATTTATAAAAAAGAGGATTAAAAATGAAAAAATTTATTTTCCCTTTCGCTCTTTTATTATTATCCTTTTGCCTTTTCTCTCAAATTGAGAAACATGAAGTTTTAGTAACAAATGTTGTCGTCCCCGTAAGAGTTTTTGAAGGAGAAAGATTTGTCGATCATCTTACTATAGAGGATTTTGAACTGTTTGAAAATTACGAGCATCAAAAGATTGAAGCTCTCTATCTTATTAGAAAAACAAATATTGAAAGAGAAGAAGCGCTCAAAAGATTTAATCCAGCTCTAACAAGGCATTTTTATCTCATCTTCCAGATAACAGACTATAATCCCAAATTTGCAGAAGCTTCAGGCCACCTTTTCAATCAAGTGCTCCTTCCAGGAGATACTCTTACTATTATGACACCCATGGATACCTACGCTCTCTCTAAAAAAGCCCTTGAAACTAAATCAAAAGAACGTCTCTCCAGTGAATTGTTGAGTATCCTAAGGAAAGATACAAAGATGGGAGCCGCAAATTACAGGAGCTTGATGAATGACCTTAGAAGGCTTGTCAGATCGATATCTGCATCTACACAAGGAGCAGGGACCGTTAATCTGGGTTTTGAATCCGAATCTATAACCGGAGGATTTGATCTAGAAACCCTTCTTCAGAGATACCAGGAGACCTTGCTAAAGATGGAGCAACTCAGGCTTGTGGATGAAACCAAATTTATCAGGTTTGCTGCACAGGTAAAAAAGCAAACAGGGCCAAAAAATGTATATTTCTTTTACCAGAGGGAATTCAGGCCTGAGATAACTTCAGATATCCTCACTAAATTAACAAGTCTTAATCAAGATAAGCCTGAAATCATAGGCGAGGTGCAAAACCTTTTTCAACTCTACCGAAGATCTGTCAGTTTTGACGTAAATAAAATAACAACAGCCTTTGCTGATTCCTCTCTTTCCTTTAATTTAATTTTTATGCACAAAGAGCCTGAGAATGTCTCTGGAATCCGTATGAGAGAACAATCTGAAGATATGTTCAGCGCTTTCTCACAAGTAGCAAAAGCCACGGGAGGAATAATTGACAGTTCTCAAAATCCATCTTACGCTTTCAAAAATGCTGCAGCAATTTCTGAATCATACTATCTCCTTTATTATTCCCCCAAAAATTACATAAAAGATGGAAAATTTAAAACAATAACAGTCAGAACGAAAAACTTAGACTATAAGGTCACGCACCGGAAGGGTTATTACTCGAATTGAGATTGTAACATTTTTTTACTGCTGTAAAGATATTTATAAAATTTAAACATAAAATTCACTCTTGCCTTTCATCTGTCTCTTAAGACTACACCTGGTTTTCCTTGAGTAAAAAAATATTATTTGGATTTTGTTCTAACTAATTTTCACTTGGCACATTATTTGCCTTTATTATTTTGACAACTTATCAGACTATTCCTTTCCAAAGGTATAAAAGCTATAATATAAAATAGTGCTTAAAAAGGGAGGACATAAAATGAAAAAAATAATCTTCGCAATAGTATTTTTATTACTAACTTTTATTCTTTTTGCCCAAGTTGAAAGACATGAGGTCGTAGTAACAAATATCGAAGTCTCAGCAAGAGTTCTGGATGGAAATCAATTTGTCGACAATCTAACAATAGAGGATTTTGAAGTGTATGAAGATGGCATACTTCAGAAGATCGAAGCTTTATATCTTGTCAAAAAATCGAAAATAGAAAGAGAGGAAACACTCAAACGATACAATCCCGCTCTTTCAAGACATTATTATCTTCTCTTCCAGACAATAGATTATAATCCCAAAATGGAAGAAGCCATAAACTACTTTATCCATCAGGTGCTTCAGCCAGAAGATACTCTTATGATATGGACATCTGTAAAAAGGTACAATCTTCCCAGCAGTGCCATTAAAACAATGCCTAGAGAAACTATCTCCAAAGAAATGCAAAAAATCGTAAGGAAGGACACAAATATTGGAGCCATGCAATACAGGAATTTGATGAAAGACCTCAAAAGGATTGTTAGAGGAATAGCGAGCAGTTCAGGAGGTGAAATGCCCACAATAAAAGATATGGAAACTGATTCTTCATCCAGTATGTTCGGCCTTGAAATGCTCCTGCCAAGATACAGAGAAACATTACAAAAGATGGAAGACCTCCGTATTGTCAATGATAAAATGCTTATTCAATTTGCAAATATCCTGAAAAGACAAGAAGGAGAAAATATCGTCTTTTTCTTTTACCAGAGAGAATTCAGGCCTGAAATACAGTCCAGTACTTTAAATAGAATGATGAGTATTTATCAGGACGATCCGAATATTATGGGCGGGCTGCAAGACCTGTTTCAAGCCTATCACAGAGATATCGAATTTGAAACTGACAAAATAAAAGAAGCTTTTGCTGACTCCTCAATTTTATTTAATTTCATTTTTATGAATAAGACTCCGGAGAATATCTCCGGCATACACATGAGAGAACAATCCGAAGATGTATTCAGCGCGTTATCAGAAGCAGCTAAAGCAACAGGAGGGGTGATCGATAATTCTCAAAATCCTGCAGTGGGATTCAAGAATGCCTTAGACACTTCGCAATATTATTACATCCTGTATTATTCCCCAAAGAATTATACAAGAGATGGAAAATTTAAACGTATAACAGTCAAAGTGAAAAACAAAGATTACAGAATTAGGCATCGAGTTGGATATTACGCAAAATAAGCAACCTGGATTATTCATAAAAAGGTCAAGGTTAAAACCTCTCTTGATAATATAAGCAATAACACTCTGAACACCAATCCAGCCAGAAGCCCATTCTTTTTTTCTTCTTACACCTACAGAATTTATCATAGTAATGATGTACACATCTTCTGGCGTTTTTGACCATATTTAGACCTTGATCTTCGAGCCACTTCACCCTTTGTTTCAGGTAGGCTTTCATTTTCTGCCTCCCGACCAGATCACACTCAAATTATAACACTGCCGAAAATCAGGGGTCAAGGCTCAGAAATTAGGGAAGCCAGGGCTTTACAGCCACTTTTTTCTTTTAAAAAAGATTAACATAGAAATGATAATTCCAACAATTAAACCCCAAACCACGAAATAAGCCCAACGCCATTCTAGTTCTGGCATAAATTTAAAATTCATCCCATAAATTCCTGCAATAAAAGTCAGGGGGATAAAAATAGTGGCAATAATGGTGAGTACTTTCATAATTTCATTCATTCGATTACTGATGCTGGATAAATACGTGTCATGCATCCCAGACAACAAGTCTCTATACGTTTCAACCGTATCTATTATTTGTATTGAATGGTCATAAACGTCCCTGATAAACCTTTGTGTCCCTTTATGAATCAGTGATGATTCTGCTCTTTCCAAGCCATTTATAACTTCTCTTAAAGGCCATACCGATTTTCGTAAAATAATCATATCTCTCTTTAATCTATAGATTTCCTGTAAAGTTTCAGGTTTGGGGTCAATCACCACTTTATCTTCAAGTTCTTCAATCCTCTCTCCTTGATTTTCTAAAACAATAAAGTAATTATCCACAATTGTATCCATTAACACATACGCAAGATAATCGGAACTCATTTTTCTAATTCGACCTTTACCGCTTCTGATTCTATTTCTAATAGGTTCAAAAATGCCTCCACTCATTTCCTGAAATGAAATGACATAGTTTTTTCCCACTATCAGACTAACCTGTTCCATCTTAATAAGATTTTCTTTTCCATCATATTGCAGCATCTTGAAAACAATAAATATATAGTGATCAAAATCCTCCATTTTAGGCCGTTGCTGTGGATTCACAATATCTTCTAGAATCAATGGATGAAGTTCAAAATGTTTCCCGACTTTCTCAATGATATCAACTTGGTGTATTCCATCTAAGTTAATCCACGTCACGCTCAGGCTGTCTTTGAATGGAAAACACTCCTCAATATTCTTGGCCTCCATCTCTTGAACCTGGTCTTTTGTATAATCAATGATAGAAATCCTTACCTTTTCTTCTTTTTTTTCTCCAGTGTAAATAGGAGTTCCTGGTGGGAGGCCAATTTTTTTATCTCTTTTCTTGATAAATTTATTTAGACCTATCATGCTTCCTCCTTATACCTATCAATCTTCCAATTTTGATTTTAATACTTCAAGAGGACCATAAATCACTAAATTATCACCACTTTTAATTATTTCTGTCGCTTTTGGAGTAGGTATCCACTTTTTATCTCTTTCAATCCCCAATACTAAGATTCCTTTCTCATTCAGTTTTGATTCCACTAGAGATTTTCCGTGTAAGGGAGATTATTCAAGAACTATTTTTTTTACAAGCCCGTAGCCTTCTAAAAAATGAAGAAGGTCTTCTGTTGCCGATTCTTCAAACACAGGTGATTTAATAAGTTTTTTCTCAATGAAATGCTCCCATTTCCTAGTAAATCCTCTATACTTTGCGAGTTTGTAAATCAATAATATCCCCACAATTAGTATCAAAATATTCAATGGCAGCAGGTATCCCTGGCTAGTTGCCAGTGAAGAGGTTGCAGTAATAATAACTGTTACAATTCCTGCATTCCCCATTATCATAAGCCATCTCATGATTTTTCTCCTCTGGGGATGATTGACAACCGATTCTGCCTCTTTAGTTGTAAAACCAGTGCCTGTAAAGGCAGACAAAGCTTGAAATCTCGCTTTATTCTTATCTAAACCTGTCATCATTAAAGCGATGGTCGCTGCCCTTACAAAAAGGAAAGAAATCAATATGGCAAGCAATGTCGGAAATAGAAAATATAAGCTATTCATATTTCCTCCTAAAATTTATGTTTTTCTTTTAACTTAGACATGAATTACTCTATCCTTATTCAGTGATATCATTATAATTGATTCTTTTCAATATTTTTACTCGAATTGTAGTCTAGCCTTATACTTTCAAAACATTCAGTATAAATAACAGATAGTGGACCTGAAGTGATTGGCTTCTATTGGCTCAATATTCTTAAATAATTCCAAGAAAGATTATATCGTTTAACTACCTGATATTTTTCTTCGTCTTCTTCTACGGAATAAATTTTGTTTTTGTCAAAAGACGAGGCCTTTCTTTAAGAGGAATTTTAGTTATATATTTTACTTCCGAATCAAAAACATCATAGAAATAAGCCTTTTATCTGGAGACATCTCCCAAGTTTGAACAAATACGCGACCTTATCATCTAAATTTAAAAAAGATATGCCGATTTATATTTAGGAAAATCAAGTTTAAATGACGAGGGAGAAGCTAATGATTCTTTTATTTTGTGTCTTACTTCTCTTGGAACTCATATTAATTTTATAAATGTCCAGATAATCAGAACAGAACTCCACCTTGTATGAGGGAGTTCTGATCCTCAAAGAGCTTAAATGGCAGAGCTAAAAATTGAGTCTTTTTCTATTCTTTCCTGGGTTTGATTTTTTCTGCGAACTTACTTTTCTCCCAAAGGCTTGTAACTAAATCCTTACTTCCCAATCCAAATGCAATAGCTAAAGCTAAACACAGTGCTCCAAAGAGAAGTAAAAAGGTGTTCGTGACGATTTCGGAGGCGATACGAAGCTGGTTAAGAACGATCGGGACGATAAAAACGATTACAATGGCGTAAGCTGTATTCCCGACAACATCCGGTTTCTCGATTCCGATATTTCCAGCAAGCACTTTAACTAATCCTGATACAAATCGAGCCAAATAAAATCCAATGATTAGAATGACCAAGGCTACGAATATATTTGGAAAATACAGCAACAACTGATTAAGAACATCGGAGACGGCAGTAAGACCTACTGAGTTAAACGCAACGATAAAGGTAATAATAATAAAAAACCAGTAGGCAATACGACTGACAATGCTTACAGCATCTCTTTTTAGTTCTCCTTTCTGTAGAAATTTTTCCACTCCTGCTTTCTCGGACAAAATGTGAATTCTGGCCAGTCGGAGAAGTTTTTGAATAAGAAAGGCAAATAGCTTTGACAGCAACCATCCTAGGATGAGGATTAGGAGGAATCCCACTATTTTAGGAAGAAGTCCTCCCACAATCTCAGCAATCTTTAGCCAGGCAGCTTGGAGAGGTTCTGTGATATCCTTAAAGACTTCAGGAGTAGCTGAAAAAGAAGTTGTTAATTGGCTCATGCTGACCTCCTTAAATAAAAATTTTTATAACCTGCTAAATGCAGGGATATACAATTTATATCATTCCGATTTATTTTTTTCAACCCTATCTCTTTCATGAATTTACTGTTGGGGAACATCCATCTTTTTTCTCCATCTTCTAATGCGGTATTTATTGAGCCTATTTCCACAATTTTCCCTTTTATATCTCCACAGGTAATATGGTCCCCTTCCTTGAAATCCTTTCTGATATAATAACCGGAAAGTATGTTCTCAACTATGTTTCTTGCGCCAAAAATAAATAAAGCTCCGAAAGAAAAAACAAGAATTCCTATAGTTATGTTTGTAACACTAACGAAAATATGTGTGCTAATTTTCAGTTGGGCCAAGGCTGATATAGATACAAAAATTATGATAATGTAAGCCACGACTAGCTCCAGCGAGCGCAGCGTGGCAATCTTCTACGCTCCTCGCAACGACGTCTGCAGCGATCTCGACTCGTGAATAATCAAGGTTCACCTGAATTTTTCATCACTAATTTCAAAGTGGAGGAAGGTGCTTTCCAGGTAAATATCACAGCCACCAGAAAGAAGACTATTCCAGCAAAAAGATACATTTTTCTGTAACCATAAAGGTCAGAGACCCATCCAAAAAAAACTGAACCAAATCCCATTCCAATATCAAAAAAGGCAAGGTACAAACTTAAAGCCAAACCTTTATTTTCCCGCCCCAGAATATCAATGATATAAGTGCTCAAAGCAGGGAAAATAAGCCCCTGGCCAAAACCTCCAATAAAACCTGTCAAGACAAACAGCCAGGATGAGCTAATTTGCGAAATAAGAAACAAGTTAAAGCCGACAATACACGCGGCTGGAAATAAAACTTGCTTTCGGCCATATTTATCAGACAGGCCGCCGATCCCAAGACGAGTCAGAATAGCTGCCCCTGAGAAGCTGAGAAAAAAGGGACCCACCCTATCAAGAGGGATAGATTTTCCGAATAAAGCTATAAAATGAACAACAGCTCCCCTTGCTGCTCCATGGGCAATAGGAAACATGGATATTAAGAGAATAGTAACGATTGAAATGCCCCATAATGGTTTTGACTTGTAAAATTGATTGGAATTATTAGGCCTGATGGATTCTTTTGTCGATAACATACACAAAAAAGAAACAATAAGAAAAATTAAACTAGTATTAAAAAGAGTACTAAAATCAAATCGACTGATAATCTCTTCAGCAAGTAGTGGGCCTAAAGCACAGGAAAGAAGGCCAGCTACTCCAATTATGCCCATGGAATGCGCTAACCTTTCAACAGGTGCTAAATCTGAACAAATAGTAATAGTGGCCGTCATGCTAATCCCCCACCCTATACCTGTCAGCGCTCTTAAAATAACAGGCAGGAGGCCTGCATCATGGATAAGATGGAAACATGGCAAAACCAAAATTAAAAAGACAATTCCAAAAAGAGATATTTTTTTTCTTCCTTTTATATCAATCAGGCGCCCGAAAAAAGGCCGAATAAAAATGGCCGTAAGACTATGAATCCCCATAACCATTCCAATCTGGCTTTTTGATGGATTAAACTGCTCAAGGAAAAGAGGAAACAGGAAAAAAAGCGTGACACTCATAAATAAAAAGAAAAAGCCGAACAATGCAACAATAAAATTTTTGTTCCAGATTGTTACTATTTTTTCCTCGGTTTCCATTTTTATCAAAGGAGAATTAACATTCAAACTTAGTAGTTTATTAAAAGCAATACAACTGGTAAAGAAAAATCAGTACAAGATAGAATGCTGGCTGTCTTGGGTATGGGGAAAATAAGCGAAAAGGGGATAATGAAGGAGGGTTATTTAAAACCCTGCCCAGCCAGCACAACAAGGTTTGATTTAATTATAGCAAACTATCAAAAAAAAACAAACTTTTTCAAAAAAAATTCAATCCCGCTGTTGCCCCCACGTTAAAACCGATGATATAATTTCTCTGATGCCTTATATCAACAGGAAAATCGCCTGCGAAAATGGACTAATAGAGAATAGAGGAAAAAATGTATGCTATTGGAGTTGACTCAGGAACCCAGGGAACAAAAGTCCTGATTGTGGATTTCGATGGAAAGGTTCATGGAAGAGGACACCATCCCCACCGACTTATCAGCGGGCTTGAGCCTGGAGCAAGTGAACAGGACCCTAAGACCTGGATGGATGCTCTAAAAGAGGCGCTTAAAGAAGCATTAAAAAACGCAAAAATCAATCCTTCAAAGGTAGTTTCATTCGGAGTTTCTGGCCAGCAGCATGGATTTGTCCCTTTAAAAAAAAATGGCACACCTATAAGGCCATCAAAACTATGGAATGATACTTCAACCGTAGAAGAAGCAGAAGTTATCATAAAAAAAATGGGTGGCCATAGAAGTTATATCAAAAAGCTCGGTATTAGCCTTGCCGTTGGATATACAGCCTCCAAAATTCTCTGGCTGAAGAGAAAAGAGCCAGATAATTACAGTCAGCTCTCGACTGTTCTTCTTCCTCACAACTACATTAATTTCTATTTAACAGGAAAAAGACACATGGAATATGGGGATGCTTCCGGAACAGGTCTTATGGACATCCGAAAACAACAGTGGCATAAAGAAGCCATAAGAGCAGTCGACCCTGAACTTGAAGAAAAGCTTCCCCAGCTCTCCCATCCTTCTGAACCTGTAGGTTATTTGAAAAAAGAAATCGCCCAGATCTTTGGATTGGGCAATGTGTTAGTTTCAAGCGGAGGTGGGGACAACATGATGGGCGCTATCGGGACAGGAAACATCACGCCAGGTGTTTGCACGCTCAGCCTGGGTACTTCCGGAACGATTTATTCCTATTTTTCTGAGCCATTCGTTGACCCTGAAGGCGAGATAGCCGCTTTTTGTGACAGCACTGGAGGATGGCTTCCTCTGCTTTGCACGATGAATGTCACCAACACAACCGAATACTTCAGAGCCATTTTTAATATCTCCAACAAAGAGCTCGAGCAGATGGCTTCCAAAGCTCCAAGCGGGACAGAAGGATTGTTATTCCTTCCCTTTCTTGATGGAGAAAGAGTACCAGTACTTCCATTCTCCAGCGGGGTTTTTTTTGGTCTAAATAGGAAGAACTTTAGCTCATCTTTTTTGGCCAGGTCTATTCTGGAAGGAACAATACTTAACCTCGGCTATGGATTCTCAAGAATGAGAGCTTTAGGATTAGCGCCCAAAGAGATCAGAGCCACTGGAGGAGGAGCTAAAAGCAGGCTCTGGCTTCAGATCACTGCAGATGTATTTAAAACTCCAGTCGTTACCCTGAAAGAACAGGAAGCGGCAGCTTTCGGAGCAGCCATTCAATCTATCTGGAATTACCACACGGCAAAAGGTAAAAATGTCAAATTAGAAGAAATTACCGGGAAAATGGTTAAAAAGGAAACTTTGAAAGTCGAGCCTGAACCTGGAAATTTCTCTCTCTACGACAGGCTCCAGGAAAGATTTAACTCCCTTTGGCAGACTTTGAGAAAGGAATTTAAAATCCACAAAAAAGATTGAGGGCTGAAAACTGAAGTCAGTGCCGGTGTAAATCTTTGTGCATAATTTTTCGGATTTCACTCAGCCGGTCATTTTTTGATAAATTGTCTAATTTTTCACTCATTTCTTCATCATTTTCCGCTTGCAGAAGTTTTGCTATGTACTCGATAACACTGGCAGGGAATACTCCCTCTCTTTCATATAGATCTCTCTTTTTGAGTAAAATTCGACTGGACTCAACACAACTTCCAGGCAGCGCCGGAAACGAATTAATAAAATTATTGTCCTTGCGCATATCTCCCTTTACATGAAATTTTTCAGCAAGTTCCAGTGAAAGATTATTTTTGAATGCCCATTCTGCTGCCATAACGATCCCGGCCAGCAATAAATGAATAAGAGCACTTCCGTCAGGAGTACGCAATTCAACAGTCTGGCAGCTTTCTGAACTTTTAATCCCGGCTTCTTCCTGTGAATTTAGTATCCTGGAGAGATCGTGTAGGCCATTCCAACCCAGTGGTAATCGAATCATCGCCTCACGATTCAGGTCGCCCCAGAAGATTCGCGTTGGAGCTTCCTGATCAGGAACCAAACGAAGGTAAGAAGAAGAAACAGTGTTTCCAAATGCAGTCAAGGAGTCTGCATATTCACACAATCCACCGATGAGACGAAGAGCAGACTCTGATAATCCGCCGCCCGGACCTAACATGACGTTTCTGCCCTGCTCCTTCAGCTCAAAGTGAAAATGAAAACCATTTCCAGCCACTCCTTCCTCAATTTTTGGAGTAAAAGTTGCTATGCAACCATGTTTATAGGCAACATTTCGAATTAACCAGCGTCCCAGCACAAGAACATCCGCCATTTCCTGGACAGGTTTAGACAGAAACTCCACTTCGAGCTGCTCAGCATTTTTGTCTCTAATCTCATCCAGGCTGCTTTGAATTTCTTCAATTGACCCGACTTCAGAATGGGCATATTTAACAGCACCTGTAATCTGGGAGAGATAGCGAACCATCTCGCTTAGAATTTCACCGCTTTTCATAAACGGTTGCGCTTCATGATATCCCTGCTGGCTCTGAAGGGGATAAGCACTCTGTTTTCTTTCGGTTATTAGAAAAAACTCCAGCTCTCCTAAAGCATATAATTCTAAACCAGTCCTTTCATAAAAAAGTTGATAGGCTTTTGCTAAAATATTGTCCAAAGCAAATGAAACCCGTTTTCCATCTCCGGTTAAATAACGACATATAAAATCTAAGCTTCGTTCGTCAAATGGATTTAAAAATGCTGTCTTATATTCCGGAACAACGTATAAATCAGAAACAGCAGAATCAACCATTCCTTTAAACAAAGAAGAACCGTCAACACGCTCCCCTTCTGTAAGAATTTTTTCAGCTTGAAGGCGGTTCGTAAAGGGAAAACTCAATTCTTTGAGCTTCCCATCCAAAGCAGTATAATGGAAAGTGATACGTTCAATCTGTTTTTGCTCGATGACTTTAAAAAAATCTGCCCTCTGAAAATCCTGACAGGATTTGTCTAAAATAACAGAAAGAGGGTCAGCAAGGGCATACGAAAAATTATTTGTTGGCATGAGTCCTTCCTCTATGAACTAATAATTATTTTATTAAAAAGAAATAAACATTTTACAAAAAAAAAGAGAGCCTTTGCAATAATCAGCAGCCTGTTACCTTTTTATCTCAGGCTTGATTGTAATGCCTTTAATCTTCAGAAATAACTTTATGAGAAATGATAACTCCACGTTCTTGCAGCGCCTCCATAAAAGGATTGTATAATTCATCCTGAAAGATATCTTCGGGAAAAAGGCTCCCTCTCTGAGTTATTCTGCCAGCAGCAATCATCTGAGCTGCAATGGAAGCAGGAAAACTTGTAGTCTTCGCCATCGAGGTATAGCCTCTTTCAGAGTCATAAAAATCTATCATTTCAAAGATATGGGTTGTGGGCTTCCCCGATTTCTTCCCCGAAGCGATTATCCTCAATAAAGTTACATCTTTCTCTTTTCCTAACTTCATCTCTGAGTCTAAAACTTCTTCAAGGACTTCACGAGGCATAATTTGCTGACTACCAACAAGTATGGGTTGACGAGAAAAAAGGCCACATTCTTTAAGAATTTTAATACCCTGAGCATGGCCTTTATGGCGGATTGTTTTTTCAGCAAGCCCATCCTTGATCTTTCCTAACATTGTATGGATAAGGGAATTTAAACCATCTGTGTAAAAACATTCCATTTCTGAACACGGTGCATGAAACTGGATAGATTCAATTCCTGATAAGGGCTGAATATATTTAATTTCTCCATTCTTAAGAATTGGGACTTCTCTTTCGTAAAAATCAAGAAGACTCTCCACTGCATACACAATCCTATAATTCAAAGGAGGTTTAGGCTTAAGTGGATTTCCCCCCACATAAATCATGGCTTTATCTGTCTCATCCAGGAGATGAACAGCCCTTCCAACGCAGATATTTGTAATACCCGGAGAAACTCCCAGGCCTGAAATGGCAGTTATGTCCTTTTTTTTAGCTTCATTTTCAAATTTAAGACGCTTTAAAGGCTCCTCCCCTATCAAATCAACAATATGAACTCCTTTGTGAACCGCGGTCTCTAAGGTCAAAAGACTATGCTTATGGAGAAGAGCACACAGTGCTATATCCTGTCCCTCAAAGACCTCTTCTCTCTGCTTTTTTTCTTCCATATCTCTTTGCACAGTAAAAAGCCTATCACTCTGTATAATCTCGGAAGCTCGTTTTAGGTGACCTGAGGTAACATCCACAAGGGTAACTTTGTTTTGAGGAGCAGACTCGATAAGGTCCTTAGCAAGCACAACTCCCATCTTCCCTGCACCCATAACAAGAAAATGATTCATCTTTTTCTCCTGAAATCTTTTTTTATCCAATTATAGAATAATTAAACAATAGAGAAAAAATATTTCTCTCTCGGATTAATCCTGTTGAAAGGTTCTGGCAGCAAAAGAGGGAAAAACAGGGGCTTTTTCCTTAATTTTAATCTCTTATCCCGTTTTATCAGGAATTTCTTTTACAAAACTCTGATGTATATAACCTGAAATGATAATTCCATCCTCATCCGGGGGCAAATCAACTCTATACCACTCCATTTTTTTCCCTGCTGCCAGAAGTGTGATTCCTATTTGAACTTGATGGATTATTTCACTTTTAAAGTCCGGATCTGCTCTAATGTTTGCCTGTTCGATTATCACTTGAATTTTTTTTGGATCCTCATACACAACTTCTTCTGTCTCCTCTTCTGCCTCTTGTTCTACTTCTTTAGTGTCTTTAGGGGCAGCAAACATCTCCTTAACTAATGAGGCATATATAAAGCCAGACATTGTGACAAAATTCTCTTTAGAATAAAAAGAAACATAATACCAGGTCTCCCGTATTTTCCCCTTTGAAAGTAGGGTAAGAATTGTTCCTTTCTCCACTGTTTCAATGACAGGGCTGTCTCCTTCAGGATTAATATGAATATCGGCTGTCACAGCTGTTACTTTTAGTTTATTTTCCTGGGACATCAAAAATGGAGATAAAAATAATAAAAACATAAGGATTAATATTAATATTGTCTTTTTCATCATTCTCCCCAAGTTTATTTAGCCTGTTATTCCTCTTAAAGATTTTTTTTAAAGTATAGCATAAAAGAATTTGGAGTCAAAATTGGGGACGGTTCAATTTTTCTTAACCAGTGCTCTATGTATCTTTTTTTAATTCACAATAACCCTGAATCAATTCTGGAATTACATCCTCAAGAATTTCGCAGAATAATTTAGACAAACTGAGCAATTCTTTAGCCATAATTACAAATTTATCTCTATCCGACAAATTTTTTCCCTTAATGGATTTTAAAACATAATGGATATTCATATTATCAGCCAAGGCATAATTGGCTTCTTTTAATACCCTTGTTTTTCCTGTAATCAGGATGACATCTCCATGTTCCTTTGAACAGTCATCAACATATGTTTTAAAAATTTCTTTTATATCTCCTTTGTCATAATGAAAAGCAATCTTATTATTAACTTCACAAAACACTTTGTTATAAAAGCTTCCTTTGTTTTCGATTTCTCTGGAAACCTTTTCTATCTTATCGTAATTTTCATTGTAGGATTCAAGATTCTTAAGCTTAGCTTCCAATCTCTTAAATCTCTTAATCCCCTCATAGAGCACAGCGGCATGATTCAATAAAAGATAAAGTTGAATACTGGGATTTAGATTATTTTCTTTATCCATTTTGGAGAGAATGATCTTGTTGTAGTGGAGTGCGCCTAAAATCCGGCTGAGCTGGATCGCATTTATAAACTTCTGCTCATTTTTAATAGAAGGCAATAAATCCTTTTTAACTATTAAGCTCTTCATGATAAATCTCCCATTTTATTTCTTTTTATTTGTACTGCCACTGTTTGGTATCTTCTCTTCCTGGTGCATTCTTTGTAATATGCTCTGCCATTTCTTTTTCGAGTTTTCCTGTGTTTCTTCCGTAAGGACTCCAGCCATGTCCCTTTCTCGGGCGTCCGTACTGGAAAGAGCCTGCGTAATAAGGATTTTTTGTTCCTTTGAGAAACTTCTCCAGTTCATAAACAGGCTCATTCAGGTAGAAATTATCCATATCTCCGCATATAAGATTTAATTTCCCTACAAGCTTAGGACCGAGCCAGGACCAGTTTTTCTCAATGTAGTAACGAAGATCAAAATGCTCCTTAAGATACTGCGCAACTTTTTGGTCTATCTCTCCGGTTAATTTATCCCAGAGAGGCTTGGGATAACCATCCTCACCTACAGGCCCATATGCAGCCTGCCATATATCGAGCTGCTGCCCGGACCTCCCTTTTGAGCCCAGCACAGCTTCCAACTGGCTCATCTGCCTCATTGTAACCAAAACCTGACCGTGTACGTCTCTCATCAAGGGACGTTCAGCCTTCATCCATCCGGATTCTATATAAAAAGCATTTTTATCTTTGTAAATATTTGTAAGCTGGTAGTACCGGAAATCTATGGGATCAGGGCAGAAACTCCATGCACCTCCAAAGAAGTCGGGATGGAATGCCTGCAATGCCAGGGCTTCCCATCCTCCGGTGGAACCTCCTGAGAGAACGCGGGCATAAGGTTTTCTTATAATTCGAAAATTCTCTTCAATCTCAGGGATAAGCTCTGTCATGATCGCATCCCCATAAGGACCGCAATTTTCAGAATTGACAGCATAGGAGTCATCAAAATAGGGACACGGATGTTGAAATGTTACAGCAATCATCCTCGGAAAATTATCAGAGGTCCACATTTTATAAAAATCGCTATTTTCCCTGAATCTATTTGGCGGGCTGAGAGAAAAATGCCCCTGCATGTAATGCACAGGATAATAGACATCAGGGTGAGTTTCATATCCCTCAGGAAGAAGGATTGTTGCTCCCAGATAAATAGGATGGCCCCAGAATTCAGTAAGCAGTTTGCTCTGAAATTTAATATGCTTTACCCATTTTGTATCCTCTGGAACTTTAATGGGTGGAATCACCTTTTCCAAGCTCAGTTTTATCGTGTATCCAGAAGATGGATCAAGATGTACTGATTTAACCTCACTATAAAGGTTACCCGGAGACCTGTTAAAGTGCTGACCTTCCCATTGATCCATGTGAGCCCATATCACAAAACCATCGGACCGACGAAATTCTGTATATACATTAACTAAACCCTGGACAAAATAATCTCCATCCGGAATCTCATCCAAGCTTTTAAGCGGATATCCCAGAACATCTCCATCAATCTTTACAACCTCACCCGGCTTAAGGTCTTCAACATCCACGCCAAAGAACGGCACACTTCTGCTCCAGGACCCTGCCTGTAAACGTGGCTCTCTTCTTTTATCCTTAGAAATCATAACAAATACACGTCCTGTTATGGCTTCTGGATGCACTGAAGACGGAAAGGATATTTCAAGCCTGAGCTTTGATGATTTGCTTTTTTTACATGATTCGTTCGTAAAAATACCAGAAATAATAAATACAACAGTAAGGAAGTAAACAACGATGTTTTTTGTCAATTTCATCATTTTCCTCCATTTTTAAAACAAGAGCAAAAAAGAATCAGTTTAATAAAGAACGCTAAAATATTTTATCTATAAATGATCTATGGTTTATTTCCTCTTATTACCGGTGATGTTGGCCTCACCGTACTGGAGAGAGAGCATACCTTCGAGAGTATCTCCCTCGATTGTAGCCGAAAAATCAATGGCCATGGACTGGCCGCCAGCATCGACATTTACTGTGAACGTGAGCTTGTTGTCCTCATAGGAGAGATCTTCCATTTCAACCTCTCCGGAAGAACCCTGGAACATACCAGTTAGAGTGTCGTTCTCCATGGAAAAGATAAATACAAACGTAAACTGTCCGTCCTCGGTTTGTACGTCCCATTCCCCAAGAAGGGCTTCATATTTCTTCTCCTGGGCTAATGCAGGGAAGGTAACTGACAGGCAGAATAGGACAATCCATGCCGTCATTAAAACCGGATTTTTTTCTTTTTTCATCAGACCTCCTTTCATGTTATTGCATGCTATGGCTTTATTTTAGAAATTTCATATAATATCGAATAATAAAAAACTAAAAAATCCTGTATATTCTAGAGAACCGGTATGCCGGAGGAGGGATTCGAACCCACATGGGATTATGCATCCCGCTGGATTTTGAGTCCAGTGCGTCTACCAATTTCGCCACTCCGGCACGCTCCTTTTTTATCACTTTCTAAAATTCCAGTCAACAGCAGGGGATAAGACCATAATTGCTGTTACACCAAATTCGAAATGGCACATTTTTACCCTTTTGCCGCATTTGACCTTTTCTCTCATTTCTGATAAAAATCTTTGACTGCAGTCCAGTGAACAAAAAAAAGGAAAATTTACTTCATCTTGTCGATAACTTTGCCCAGAAAAAAATTGCTGTCTGGGGAGATTTTATCCTGGACGAATATATCTTTGGGACTACCCGACGCATCTCCAGGGAAGCTCCTGTTATCATTCTTGGTTATAAAAACAAGGAATATTCACTCGGCGGAGCAGGAAATTCTGTTCTTAACCTCAAGGCATTAGGCGCTGAGCCCCTCCCTATTGGGGTGATAGGCTCAGATGATTTTGGGCAGAAAATTCTCAAAATACTGAAACAAAAACGAATATCTACAGAATATTTAATCAAAGAAAAAAAATACTTTACTCCGATTAAAACAAGAATTTTAGCAGGTGAAGAAACTGCAAGAAAACAGCAGATTTTAAGGATTGACCAGGAAGGAAAAGTCCCAGATAACCGAGAGTTAAAACAAAAAATTCAAGAAATTCTAAAAAAGGTTAAAAACCAAATTAACGCTCTCCTTATTTCAGATTACAATTATTATACAGTCAAAGAGGATGTTTTTAACCGGATTCTTCCCTTCTTTAAAAAAACAAATACGCCTGTAACCCTGGATTCCCGCTTCCGCCTCCTGAATTTTGAAGGCGTTACGGTTTTAACTCCCAATGAACCTGAAGTAGAGGGAGCCTTAGGAATCCAAATAGACGATAACAGCAAGATCCTCAATCAGGCTGGAAAAGATCTTTTAAAAAAGTCCATGGCGGCTGCTTTACTTATAACAAGAGGGTCAAAGGGAATGGTCCTTTTTGAGAAGAATAAAGCTCCTCTTTCCATCCCAATCCATGGCACAACAAACATTGTTGACGTAACAGGAGCTGGTGATACAGTTATAAGTGTTTTTACACTGGCTTTGACCTGTGGAGCAACCTTTAAAGAAGCTGCGCTCCTTGCTAATTATGCCGGCAACATCGTTGTCATGAAAAAAGGGACTGCCACTTTGAGTGTTGAAGAACTCAAGGAGGCTATCGCTTCTTAAATTGAACAAGTTATACTCACTTTCCCAATTAACAAAAATTGTCCAGGAAAGTAAAAAAAGAGGACAGAGAGTTGTTCTGACCAACGGCTGTTTTGACCTGATTCATGCTGGTCATATCCGGTATTTAAAAGAATCCAAGAGAAAAGGAGATATCCTGGTTGTTGCTTTAAACAGCGACTCCTCTATCAGAAAACTTAAAGGAAAAGGAAGGCCTATACTAAATCAGAAAGAACGGGTAGAAATTTTATCCTCTTTTTACTTTGTTGATTACATCACCTTTTTTAAGGAGAAGAATGTGGAGAAAGTTCTTCTTTCGCTCAAGCCAGACATCCACGCCAAAGGTTCAGACTATACAAAGGAAACTGTTCCTGAAAAAGAAACAGTCAAGGCTTACGGAGGAAAAATTGCCATAACAGGAGGACCAAAAATAAGATCCACGTCTCAACTTATAAAAAAAATTGTTTTAGGAATAAAAAAGTAGATTAGGCACAAAAAATTTAAGCCATGGACAATTTTCTGATCATCCGCCTCAGCTCCCTTGGAGATATTATCCATACTCTTCCTGCTTTTGCAGCTCTAAGAAAAAACTTCCCTGATGCAAGGATCTCGTGGGTTGTAGAAGGGAAAGGAAAAGAAGTTCTTGATTTTGTCCCAGGGATCGACAAAATCATCACTGCTCTTCCAGGAGGACGGCGTTTAGGAACAAAAATATTTTGGGAAGGACTTTCCCAGCTTAAAAAAGAACTTAAATACGAGAACCAAATTGCACTGGATTTTCAAGGACTGTTAAAATCCGGAATTTTTGCTTATATTTCAGGGGCTCGAAGAAGAATCGGCTTTTTTCGAAAAAACTTAAGAGAACCTCAGGCTTCTCTATTTTATACTGAAAGACTTGAAGAAATACCTGAAACCATCCATGTTATCAGCAAAAACCTGAAACTTCTTACCAGGTTAGGAATTCACGAAGAAAAATATGAGTTCCCTCTAATCCTGCCGGATGAGTTAATAGAATCAGTCAAAACAATACTCCGGAAAATCGGGTATGAAGCGGAGAATAAGCTAATAATCTTTAACGTGGGAGCAGCATGGAAAACTAAAAGATGGTTTCCTGAGAAATGGGTCAAATTAATCGAGTTAGTAAAAAGAGAAGGATTTTTTCCTCTACTTTTGTGGGGAAATGAAGAGGAAAAAGTTTTGGCTTTAGAAATCAAAAAGAAAACCCGCATCCCTCTTTCGCCTTCCTTCTCTTTGAAAGAAGTTATGGCCCTGGTCCAAGAATCCTCCCTTTTAGTGAGCGGAGACACTTTTGCCCTCCAGGTAGCCTGTGCATTCTCAAGACCGGTTGTTGGGATTTTTGGTCCCACAAATCCCAACAGAAACGGGCCCTTCCGCGCTCATGATAAAGTAGCTTTTCATGAAATACAATGTAGTTATTGTTACAAAAGGAAATGTTCAAACCTGGAATGCCTCAAAATAATAACACCTGAAGAGGTTACTGCGCTAAGCCTTCAATTGTTAGAGGAAAATGCCTAAGTACAATTTTAAGAAAACAATTTACAAATGGAGAGTCAGAGCTGGCTTTATTGGAATTATCCTTGCCGTTATTCTTGCAAAACCCAATTCCGTTTTTCTTCTGGGGGGGATAGGAGTTTGCTCTCTCGGTCTACTCCTGAGAACATGGGCTTCTGGCCATCTGAGGAAAGAAAAAGAACTGGCAATCTCCGGGCCTTACCAATATACAAGAAATCCTCTTTACCTGGGAAATTTAATAATTGGAATTAGCATCGTTATTGCATCTAGATCATGGTGGGTACTGGGAATTGTAATAACTTATTTCCTCTTCTTTTACCCGCTTGTTATTAGAGAAGAAAAGGAAAGGATGCAAAAACTTTTCCCGAAAGAATATGAAACTTACAAGAAAAAAACTCCCCTTTTATTCCCTTCCCGGAAACCTCTTTCTCCTTCGAATAAAAACAAGTTCAGCTGGCAGTTTTACAGTAAGAATAAAGAATGGAAAGCTTTCCTGGGTGCAATTCTCTTCTGGCTTATTTTAATTGGCAAAGCGGCATTTTTATAACTTATTCCTTTTAGCTTGTAATTCATTTCCATTTTTCTTTTTTACATTTTATACCGCATGTTTTGCGTTTTATTACCCTGTTTGTTATATTCTTTTTGTGCCAACAAAAGAAAGAGTCGAGAAAGTCAAAAAGGTTCTCTCCCTTCGACAGCCGGACCTAAGAATTGTCCTGGAAGAAGTGAAAAACACCCATAATGCCAGCGCAGTTGTCAGGACCTGTGACGCAGCAGGCATTCTTTACCTGGATATTATTTCTTCAAACCAGGACCCGTTTCCTGTAAATGAAGCCATATCAACCAGGGCTGAAAAATGGATCAAGTTTTTTTATTACACTTCTGCAACAGACTGTCTCAAGAAATTAAAGAAAAAAGGATATAAAATTGCCGCGACTCAACTCAGTGAAGACTCCATCCCTTATGAAGCCATGGATTACACCCGGCCAGTCGCTCTTGTGTTCGGCAATGAAGCAGGCGGAGTTTCGGAGGAAGCTCTTTCTCTGGCAGATTACAAAATCAAAGTCCCAATGATAGGGATGGCACAGAGCCTCAACCTTTCTGTGTCGGTCGGAATAATACTCTATGAGGCCATGAGGCAAAGGCAAAAAAAAGGATTCTATAAAAAAAGAAGGTTGTCTGAAGAAGAATTTAAAACATACATGGAAATCTGGCTAGGCCTTTCTTCATAAATCTCTTCGAAGAATAGCTAAAAACAAGAAAACAAAAAAAAGGGGAGGCGAAGAAATTCTTCTCCTCCCCTCCCCAAAAAGAATGGGGAACCAGAGCAGGTTACACTTTCACAGACTTATATCTTAATAAATTCTTAAGCAGCTCTTTTGTGTAATTTTCGCTCTCTCGGGCTCTTTTCTCCAGTTCTTTGTTCCACTTTTTCATCTGCTTTTCATAATCCAGTTCATTAGAATCCTTCCATTCTTTGTACTGCTTCTTTATAGTTTCAGAATAACTGTTCCAGGAATCCACGTAATCTTCCCAACCTTTAGAATAAGATCTGAATGCTCCACTTCTTTCTTCCTCCTCAATTTCAACTTCAACACTTCTGGCTTTTCTATCTCTAAGGAATTCTATTTTAATCCTGTCTCCTTTTTCTTTATCCTGGATTAATTTACTCAAGTCTCTTCTGCTCTCAATTCTCACTCCATCCGCTTTAAAAATAACATCTCCCACTTTTAATCCTGCCTTTTCAGCAGGAGTATCCTTGCCAACCTGGGTAATTAAAAGTCCCCTGCCTGTTTTTACACCAAAATATTCTGAAAGTTCTTTATTGATTTCTTCCAAACTAACTCCGATATACTTTCTCTTTCCCATAACCATGCGGAACATCTTTGGTTCAAGACTTTTCTCAGGTTCCAGAAGTCTTGGCACCTCTGGCATTTTTAACAGTTTCTCGGGTGTAACAAAGAGCTTTGGGAATTTATATTGCATCTCAAGCATCACATCTTTTTCTGAGTGTTCACCTAATCTTACCTCGACATCTCTTGTTTTCCCTTTTCTTCCTACATGCAGGATTATGCTATCTCCTGGCTTTCTTTTTCTGATTTCACGAACGAGCATTTCATTACTGGTTATATCCTTTCCTTCGAATTTAAGGATGATATCTCCTTTTTTCAGCTTTGCCAGTTCTGCCGGACTTTCTTTATCAACATCAATAACTTCTACATTGCCATCCTTATTATTCACTATACTAACTCCTAACCACCCTCTCTCTACTTTTCCTTTCTCTTTTATTTCAGAAGAAACATACTTGACCAGCTCAATTGGAGTTGCCAGGGCCAAACCTGAGGAAGGGGCTTCTGCCTTGCTGAAAATAAAGCCTGAACCAGCGATCTCTTTCTCTCTAAATTCAAATACAACCGGCCTTTCATCAGAATAAGTTCCCCTGAGTAAGCCAACCATATGCCCATTCCTGTCGACAACAGGGCTCCCGCTCGAACCCGGCACAACCCAGACATTCAAGCGAAGCCAGTCTTGGGAAAGAGAACTAACAATTCCCTGGGTGATAGCCGGCATATTCTCTGGAGAAATACTCACAACTCCAATCCACGAACCAGGAGAAAGCCCCTTGGTGTTTCCCACTGTTATTGGAGTCAGGTTTTTATCCTTGGCCTGAATGAGAGCTAAATGAGTCTCTGAATCCATGCCAAGAAATTCTGCGTCTATCTTTTTCCCATCAGAAGTTATAACTGATATTTTTTCATCCCTGGGAGAAATAAGGGCTGTGGTGACAATATACCCATTTTTTTCAATCACCACCCCTGTAGCCACTTTTTTTATCATGTTTCTGACTTCGACTTTAACAACTGATGGATAGATTTTCTTGATTACATCTTCTATCTTCCCTTCCTGGCCTGAACCGGGAATGGGCTCGGCCATCAGGCTAAAGACCGGCACCAATAAAAACACTGTCAGAACTATTGTTGCTTTAAATTTATTGGTCATTCTAATATGCCTCCTCAATATTTGATTTTTGTATTTGTTTCTTTAGAGACCTGCTCCAGAATATATATTGTCTGGGGTTCACGCGAAAAAGTCCTCATTTCCCCAGTATAGTCCAAGGCTTCAATGATAGGGATAGTTCCTCTCCTTCTCAACTCATCTTTTTTATAAAAAGCCGAGGAAAAACCTTTCTCCAAATTGACAGATTCCATTGAGCTCGTCCTGGGCAAAATGAAAAAATTCATAACAATAAAAAACACAAAAACAGCACTAATGGCTCCTGCTAATGAGAAACGAAGGTATTTTACCCTCAGATTTTTTCTCTTTCTCAGAGAAAGTTGAGTTAATATTCTCTGTTCAAAATCAGGAGGAGCTTTGACCCTCTCTAATTTTTTTAAAAGATTAAACTCATCCATTTTAATACTCCTCATTTTTTGGTGAAGATTTTTTTTTATATGAGGCTTTCTCTAATTCCTTTTTTAAATAATCTCTTCCTCGACTGATCCTCGCCTTCACAGTACCAACAGGCCTTTTCATGATCTGAGCAATCTCTTCCTGAGAAAAGCCTTCTATATCCTTAAGAATCACAGGAATTTTGTAACGGGGGTGGAGAGAATCTAATGCCTTCCTTAAGTTTTTGACTAAGCCTGAATCAGAGGGGTTCCTCGGATAAGTCTCGATCGGGAGGTTATTCTGAACATCGTCAAGAGAAACAATCCTATATTTTCGTGTCCTTTTCATTTCAGTTTTGGCAAGGTTTGAAGCTATAGTGTAAATCCATGAGGAGAAAGGAGCTAATGGTCTGTATTTATTGGCTTTAAAATAAACTCTCAAAAAAGTCTCCTGAGATAATTCTACAGCTTTCTGGTAATCGCCTGTGATCTTCCATAGGAAATTTACTATCTTGTTTTTGTAAATCCTTACAATCTCAGCAAAAGCCATCTCATCGCCTTCTTGAATTTGGCGAACCAGCTCTTGTTCATCCATCCTCATTTTCTTTAAACTTTCCTTTGTGTAAAAAAGTTGCAAATATAATTTACCCGAGAGACCATAATTCTACCTATCTGAAACAAAATATCTCACCATATATCAAATTTAGGCGATTTTATCCGGCAAAGCAAGTTTAAGCGAAGTTGTATTCCCTAATAATTAAGCTTTAATAGAGGTGAATTGAATTAAAATTTGAAAAAAGAGGGAGACCTTTTAAAGTTTTTTGCTCAGTAACCTTAAAATCTGAAACTTTATAAATTATAAGAGTCGCACTTCAGGGAACGCCCCTTTTTTTAACAAGCTCCATGAGAGGGTTTTCAGAATCAACAAGATCACCGGCTGATACTAAAATTTTCTTTACATAGCCTTCAATAGAAGATTTTATCTCATTTTCCATTTTCATTGCTTCCACAATAGCCAGGGTCTGATTTTTTCTGACATTTTCCTTTTCTGAAACATTAATTTTTATGACTTTTCCAGGCATGGGAGCTTTAATCATTAACTCATGTTCTTGAGATTTTTCTTCGCTTTTCTGAAAACTCTCTCCACTCTCAAGAGGTTCCTGAACAATAAACTGCTCTCCCTCAAGAGAAATGTACATTTTATCCTTATCCCTCGCTAAATAAACCTTATGGGAACGCCCCTCAATTAAAATAGAAATAACATTGGGTGAGATAAAACAAATATCTGCCTTAAAGGTCTTCTTCCCATCTGAAACAAGAAAGATATTTTCTTTTTTTTCGAGGGAAATTTTATGTAATACGCTATTGACTAAGAATTCATACTCCACTTTATTTCCCTCCCCCGAGCCGCCATTTTCCTAGAGACAACCAGGGCGAAAAAATTTCTTTTTGAGCAGGTCCAGCACTTTTTCCTGTATATGTTTTATTGAAGCTATCAAAGGCTGAGGCTATCAAAGCCAGTCTCAGATTCTCTTCTGTCTTTTTCTTACCTTCCCATTTATCAAAATACATTTTTATAAAACTTGTTGTTGTTTTTCCTTTCCTAAACTGGGGATGATTGATTACTTCTTTGAGAAAGCTGATGGTTGTATTTATCCCTAAAACTACATAATCATCCAGCGCATTAACTATTCTCTGGCAGGCATTCTCCCTGTTTTCTGCCCATACAATGAGCTTGGCCAGGATCGGGTCATAATAAATTGGGACATCACAGCCGCTATAAATGCCGCAGTCATGACGAACGCCCGGACCTTTTGGCTCCTTGAGAAATGTAACCCTTCCGGAAGAAGGTAAAAAATTATTAATAGGGTCTTCCGCGTAGATCCGGCATTCGATGGAATGTCCCCGCTGAAACAATTCTTCCTGTTTAAAACTGAGTTTTTCTCCTGAAGCAATTAAAATCTGCTGGTGCACCAGATCCACACCTGTTGTTAGCTCAGTTACAGGATGTTCAACCTGGAGACGGGCATTAACTTCTAAAAAATAAAAGTTTTTATTTTTATCAAGGAGAAATTCAACTGTTCCTGCATTGTTATATCCGGAAACCTGCATGACTTTTTTTGCTGTTTCTCCCATTAGAGTTCGAAGCTTTAGGTCCAACGCCTGAGAGGGGGTTTCCTCGACGATCTTCTGATGCCTTCTCTGAATAGAGCACTCTCTTTCAAAAAGATGCACTATGTTTCCATAATTATCAGCTAAAACCTGAAACTCGATATGTCTTGGTTCTTCGATGTATTTTTCCAGATAAACAGACTCATCGCCAAAGGCGGACTTTGCTTCTCGTTGCCCTGCCTCAAGATAAGATTTTAAGTCTTTCGGGTTATCAACAATCCGCATCCCTTTTCCGCCACCTCCAGCAGAGGCCTTGATCATCACGGGATAACCAATTTTTTGAGCTGCTTGCTTATACTCAGATAGATCTTTAGGAATATT
>Ga0114930_10000695_pt1 | contig 34701 bp, 30 predicted proteins | sample AnhtaG_FD_87300 | JGI IMG/M metagenome (GOLD analysis project Ga0114930, IMG submission 87300) | Deep subsurface microbial communities from Anholt, Denmark to uncover new lineages of life (NeLLi) - Anholt_01485 metaG | ecosystem: Environmental > Aquatic > Marine > Oceanic > Sediment | place... | reverse complement strand
GATACCGTGGATGTAATAACTCGATTCGTTCCCGTGGCTAAAATCTCGGAAAATATGGGTCGTAATGCGGGCAGAGAAGTCTTAATGGAAGGAAGAAAGAGCTGTCAGCTATGGATTAATGGGTTAGTAAAGGATTGCACGACTAATCTAGGCGGTCTATTTAGAACAAAAAGTTTTAAGCATGTTATTCAGCAGAATTGCTTGACACAAGTGAAATGGATTGCCTCCGCCCATGTAAAAGCATTTACAGGGATGTCTAAACGATCAAATAAACCTCTCCCTAAAGAGTGGCGATGGCTTCGGGACAGATTTTACGCGCTCATTAATATCAAACATGAATCTGATGAGTATATTCAATTAGAAATCATAAGAAACACTATTGAAAGGCTGAAAGGAAAAAGAATTAAAGAACTTCATACTGCACTCAAGCAGTTAGAGGGTGGTTGCCAAAAATTATAGCCCACCAGCGAAACTCGTTCATTCTAACCACCAATAACCTATTAGAATCGTATCATAAGAAATACACGTATTACCCCTCGTTTAAACGGAGTATGATGACGATAAAAGGAGCACAACGAGTCTTGGATTATCGTGTTTTTAGACATAATTTTGGAAGATTTCCCGAACACAAAGAGATGTTTGAGATGAAATTCGAAGAGTTTAAAATCATTTTATCCGAATTATCCGATAAACGCGTTATGGGAGCTCAGCACAGATATTTTCAAGCAGAATTTAAGAAGCTTGATGAATGGTTTGGAAAGTATCAAGAGATTTGGGGCGAATATTTCGCACTTAAAAAAGAATGAGGGTCAGCGAAAGAGTTAAACACAATCACTTAATTTTGTAACTACCCAAAAATTTATCAAATTGGTTGAATAAGGGGAAGGTATAATGATGAAAAATATTAAGAGTAAGGATAATGCCAAGCAAATAAAGATTTTTGAAGGAGTTTATCGAAAAACGTTATTATATAACAGGAATCTTATGTTATGCCATTTTACACTTGAAAAGAATGCAGAGATCCCTTTGCATTCTCACAAAGAACACCAAATTGGATATGTAATAGATGGAAAATTAAAATTCCTCACAGAGAACGGTGAATTTATAGTTAAGAAGGGTGCTAGCTATATTTTTGACTCAAATGAAAAACATGGTGCCAAAATTTTAGAAGATTCTGAAGTGATTGATGTTTTCCATCCTGCCAGGGAAGATTATAAATGATTTATTAATTTTTTTATATAAAATTCAGACAAGAAACAGGGAGAAAATAAGGAAATATTCACCATTGATAAGCGGCAACAGCAAATATCGCAAACATACACAAAAGAAATTCTCCTATTAACCAATCAAGAAAAAATTCTCTCTTTTTTGTTCGGTCATTTTTTATTTTTGATGCTACCCCAAAACTAACCGCTGAGTTCGTTCCAGTAAATATAATTAAGCTAAAAGTCATAGCATTTAAATTTAAATCTATTATTTCTAAAATTGTATCCAGAACGACCCAACCTCCCATAAAACCTCCAAGGGCAAATAAAAACATCCAACCAGAAAAATGAATAATTTTCTCAAATTTTATATCTAATTCTGAAAGAGTTTTTTGGCGCCCAATTTGTTTCTTCCTAACTTTTGACATTCCTTTTCAAATAACCTTCTTTTTGAATATTAAAAATTTTATAATTCTTAATTTTTATGATTTCTAAATTAAAAAAAATAATTCGATTAAGGTCTATTTTTTAAGAATAAAATTGCTTTAGCAATATCTCCATCGCATTCTTTTAATACAGTTTCTGCCTCTTTTTTATCGACGTTCGCTTGATTTGCAACTAACATGATATCGTTTTCTGTTATAGTGGGTTTAAGTTCTGTCTCTTCTATTGATTCATCATCTTCAATTTTTTTATCTGCAACAATAGTAAGATCATCCGAAGAAAGCTCTTCTGCTTGTCCTATTATCTGATAAATCTCTTGACCTGATTGTTTCATTAGAACAACTTCAGGTTGTTCTAATACTAAGGTCTTTTCTGATCCTTCGATTATAACTCTAGTTGCTTCAATTTGTTCCATTTCGATGCCTTGTTGTTGCATTCTTCTTCGCATCTGTCTTGATCCAGCTTGGCCCCCTTCTCTCTTTGGGGCTGCTTGTGGGCGTTTAGGTTTATTTTTAATTTTATCTTGCATTTCTTTTGGCAATTTTACCAAGATCTTCACTTTTAAAAGTAATTTCTATATAATTATATAATAATCTGCAATTTAAATTTTTGATTTATAAACTCCTTTTCGAACATTTACAGCAACTCCACTTGAGAAAGACTTAATATATGAGATAGGTAATTTTAATCTACCAATAGCTAATAATTCGTCATTTTGATTAACTACAATTACTTCATCTAAGGGTCTTAAATTTTCATCAATATCAACCACATGCTTACAGAAAACATTCCTCCCCTTCTTTATGAACTCAGAAATCTCATTTAAAACAATAACTCTTAACTTTGAAGTTGAAATATTGTTGATTATCATATTGGCTGAGTATAAACTCAATGTAAAGAAACCGTTATTAGGTCGTAATGTAAGTATTAAATTGTTTTTATGAAAAATATATCGTATTTTATTAGTAGCACGAGATCTTTCAATAAGAATATTCTCTAATTCATTAAATAGAATATTAGTTATATCTTTGCCAAATTGATAATCTGAAATTGCTTTGACTTGTCTTAACCCTAATAAAAGTTTATTTTCCATTTGTAATAATAAATAATAAAATAGGTTATATTAAAATAAGCAATCAAAACATAAATAAATTCTAATCTATACTCATTATGAGTATAGCCTAGATTCTATACATTTATCTCTTACTTTATTCATGACCTTATCAGCAGCATCAATAAAATCTTTACTAACGATTATCTCCGCTTCCTTTCTTATAGCAAACATACCTGCCTCTGTAGAAATAGCCTTTATATCCGCTCCAGTTGCTCCTTCTGTTAAATTTACTAATCTATTGAAATCTACTTTTTCTTCTATATTCAATCTCCTAGTATGAATCTTAAAAATAGCTTTCCTTGCTTCATCATTTGGAATAGGAAAATCTATCATTCGATCAAATCTTCCAGGTCTCAATAGAGCGGGATCTAAAATATCAATTCGATTTGTAGCACCAATAATTTTCACATCTCCTCGCTCTTCAAAGCCATCTAATTCACTCAATAATTGCATTAAAGTTCTCTGAACCTCTCTATCTCCAGATGTGGCTATTTTTAATCTCTGAGAACCGATTGCGTCTAGTTCATCTATAAATAATATTGTGGGGGCTTTTTGTTTTGCTAAATTAAAAATTTCTCTAACTAAGCGAGCACCTTCACCAATGAATTTTTGAACTAATTCAGATCCAATAATTCTGATAAATGTGGCTTCTGTTTCATGAGCAACTGCTTTTGCTAGTAATGTTTTTCCCGTACCTGGAGGCCCATATAATAATACACCTTTAGGTGGTTCAATCCCTATTCTTTCAAATAGTTCTGGCTTCTTCAATGGTAGTTCGACAGTTTCTCTAACTTCCCGTAGTTGATCTTCCAGACCTCCAACATCGGCATAGGAAATATCTGGAATTGAATCAATAACTTCCATACCTTTAACAAATGGATCAAGTTTTGTAGGTAAAACTTCCATAATAGCGAATGTTCTCTGATTTAAAGCAACTCTCATTCCTGGTGTTAATTTTTCATTTTTTACTTTTCTACTGGCATTGACAACGAAACTTGGTCCCGTTGAGCTTTTTACAATTGCTCTTCCTTTATCATCTAAAAAATCTATAATAGTTGCAGAAACCAAAGGTGGTTCTCTTAGTCTATCAATTTCATTTCTTAAACTATGTAGCTCTTGTTCTAATCTTAATCGCTCTGCATCTAATAGTTGCTTTTCTGTCTCTAAATTTCTTAACCTTTTCTCTAGATGTCTAGTATAAGTTATCAAATACTCGCCATCTTTAGTTTCTTCTCTTTTTCTCTTATCCTTGGTTGTAGTCAAAAAGATTATACTCCTTCTTTTCTCAATTTTCTATTAATCTTAAGAAAGTGCTTTAATTTAATAATAAACTTTTTTTCATTTAAATTTAAGGTTATTTCTTTACTATTACTTTAAAATCTCAATTTTTAAAAAATTTATAGATTATAAAATATAATGGAATAATAACCATAAATTATAAGAGTTCTCAAATACCTTCTATATATGAAAGAGGATTCTATCAATTAGTAAAACTTGAGATGAGTTTATGCCAAAACCTAGATCCAGTGAGGTAGATAAGGAATGCCCAATATGCGGAGGTATAATATGGGGAAAGGGACAGAAAGTTTTATTAGAGGGTGCTAAAATCACAGTATGTGATAATTGTGCTCAACATGGTACCAAAATCTATAAACCATCTACCAATGTTCAAATAAAGAAAACAGCTCAAAGGAAACCTCAAACTACTCTAAAAAAGCAAACCTTTAAACCTAAGGGAATTGAAGAATTAGAAATCGTTCTAGATTATGCTAAAAGGATTCGAAATGTTAGAAGTAATCTTAGACTCAATCAAGATCAATTTGCTCAGAAATTAAATGAAAAACCATCATTACTTAGGAGAATTGAAACAGGAAAAGTGGAGCCAACCATCAAACTAGCAAAAAAAATCCAACACGTATATGAAATCAAACTATTAAAGAAAGTTGATGAGACGGAGTTTAATGTTCAAGAAACTAAATTTATGAAAAAATCAACTGGTAGTTCTTTAGGAGATATTGCATTCATTAAAAAAAAAAGTAAAGATTCAGATTCCTAATCTAATTCTATCTATTGAAAAACAGATCGAGAATCATAAAATAATTCCCTAAAAAGAGCTTTTTAATAAACTAATTTTGTTTATAAAAATGTTTTCTAATTCACTTTCTTAACTTTTATTACCGAAGAATTATAAGCTCCCGAAAGACCCGATTCTTCAGGAACATCAGGAGTAAAAAGATTAACATTCGTACTTTCATTATAAGGTGATGATACTCCAGAATAGATTAGTGCAATACCAGATTTTAGAGATGGGAGTTCGGCTAGTATATATTTAGCATAACCATATTCATTAGAAACTATCACCTCTTCATCTATATCTACATCTAAAGTCTTTATATCTTCTGGATTTAAAAATATTCTACCAAAATCTTCATAATACTTAGAATTCAACTGCCCTAATTGAGAATGCAAGAAATAAGAATGAGATGGTGAAATTAGTATAAATTCATTTTTTTTGCGGTTAAGTTTCTGATTTAATTCCTTCTCACCAAATCTAAGATTTATATGTTGAACTTGGATTTTATGATTTAGCGTAGGAAACTTAAGATTTTTAAATGGAATCTGAGTTTGATCGAATAATAAATGATATCCTTTTGAAATAAGATCTTTGTAAATCTTTTGTGGCAGCATATTTAAACATTTATTAAATATATCTTCCTCAGATTCTTTAATAATTGCTGATTTTTTATAACCTACTTTCCAAGCTAATTGCTGAAAAAACTCATAATTTGACATACAATCCGAATATGGACACGGACCCCCTAAATTTATAGATATGCTAGGAAAATAATACGGGGTAATTATATCAGATGACTCCAAATCAAACTTCGCTGGTATTACGATATCTGCATAATTCGTGGTTTCGTTCAAAAATAAATCTAAAACAACCACAAATAAATCTTTCTTTAAAAGTGCTTCTCTCAACAAATTTTGATTAGGTAAAGAGCTCACCGGATTAAAATTATATACAAATAATAGCTTAAAATCTCCGGTAGATAAAGCTTTACCAAGATTAATTAAAGGAATATCCTTTAAACTAGAATTAATTGTAGAAGGGGTAATATAATTCAAAATTGGTAGTGTTGTAGGCTTTATAAAATCACTTTGAGAATATAATAAGCCTGTTCCTTGTTTGCCGATATTTCCAAGTAAGATTTGGAGTAAAGCAATGGATTGAACGATTCTTCCACCGTAAAAATCTTTCTGAACTCCATAACCAATCATAAATAATGTATGGTGTTTATGCTTAACTAACAAATCAACAAATTCCTGAAATCTTTCAAAATTGATACCTATTTGGGACAATAACTTATTTTCATCAAAATCCCCGATTTCTGAAAAAATTGATGAATATGAATCAACATTTTCTTTTAAAAATTCAATATCATATGCATTTTGGTTATCAAGTGCTTTAACTAACATTATAGCTATTAAATGTTCAGTACCAGGATTTATTTGTAGAAAACAATTAGATTTTTTAGCGACTCGAGTATTTCGAGAATCAATTACAATTAACTTAGTTTTATTTTTAATTGCTTGCTTAACCAAAAAATAAGCATGAATATTACTTTCTGAAAGATTACTCCCCCAAATCACAATTAAATGGGTCGCTGGATTAATTATTTGAAGGGGATTGGATATTGAATAAGTTCCAAATATTTTTTTTAAACTTTCACACCCACCTTCATTACATAGGCCAGCACTGGTAACTGTACCTCCAACCTTAGTAAAAAACCTAAGAGGAGAATGCATAGATATCAATCCAGAATTTCCAGCATAAAACGCCCCAATTATAGATTTTTCCTGCCCTTTTTCTTTAATTTCTATTACTTTTTGGGCTATAATTTCTATTGCTTGTTGAGAAGAAATAATTTTGAAATTATTTTCAGGTTTTAGACTAATCCTAGCTAATGGTTTTTTTAAACGCTTCGGGTGATATAATAATTCTTGCCGATTATTATATTTAGAACAGAAAAAACCATTGGTAAAAGGATGATTTTTTAAAGGTTTTGCATATAGTAATTTATGTTCTATAGCATTATCATTCCAAATCCCATTAAATACACAAGAGCCATAACAGTCTTTTGTACATGTTCCAAATCTAACTACTTCGTCCATAAATAGTTACAAATTTATAATTAATTTAAGGTTATTGACAACGGAACTTAGTTTTAAATTTAGCTAATAGTTATTTCAATCAATTGATATCTTTAAGTTCAGGTTTAAGACAATCTTGTTTTTTAAAAATTCAATGATTTTCTGGTTATCTTGGGCTTCCAAAGGACTTCCACAATCAGGACATCTAAAGTTAAGTTCAAAAGCTTCATCAAAATTATATTTAATATTGATATTTTGACAGGTTTTACAAAAGAAAAAATAGTTCTTTTCCTCAAAGTCTAATCGCTCTCTTAATTTATTATCTACTAATTTTTTCTTCTCAATAAGAATCTCCTCTAACAGATCAAATTCGTGCCACCAATAGTAGATAAACCATCCCGTAGATTTATCTCGAATACGCCTGAATTTTGCAAGTTTTTCTGAATATAATTTATAAAGTGTTTTACGCACTGAATTCAACTTTAAAACTTCGGTATCATCGGGTTCAAAGTCAATTTCCGTACCTTCAATTTGTTGTTTTATATTTACTGTAATATCCTCATCTGTTATATCTTTAGATTCAGAATTTAGAAGCTCCATTCCAACATAAACACCTATATCTCCAGCAATAATATATAGAAAAGATTTCAAAAAAGGGTTTAATTCTTTAATGCAGATCTACCTTGTTTATATTTAGTACTAAGTAATTATTTATTTTTCATAAAAATTAAATTTTTTTAAAAAATTAATTGAAAGACTTATAAATCTAGAATTAAGCAACAAAATTATATTGTTTTTCTATAATTTCTTTATCAACATCTATGGATCGAAACAATTTACCCTTCCTTATTGCTAATATTCTCTTTAATCCCCAATTATCGACATCTTCAGGTAGGATAATATCTGTTATCCTATAGTTATTTGTTATAATGATGTTTTTCCATTTTTCAGGAAGTTCTGATTTAAAATCAGGTAATACTAAATCTAATACAGTTCTCAAGTTATGTTCAGTATTATTCATAACACCTGAACAAAACTGTATCCTCTTATTTACAACATCTTCCTCTACTTTCTTTTTAGAAGGTTGCGGGATCCTTTTTTTAGTTGCTACCTTGCACGTAGGGTTAATATTGAAAGAAATCAAGTAATAACTAGTTTTTCTAAAAGCTTCAATACTTTCTAGAAGGGTTTCTTTATTAGTTGTGCTCAAAATATTAGCTTTATAATTCTTGGTTTGACCTGTTGATTTTTTCAAAATCCAATCAAACCCTAGGTTTTTAATTAAATCACTTATATCATTACCAGATATTAATATACCCTTTATCTCAACTTCCTCCTCAGAAAGAGTATTAACTACTACCTCAAGAATTAAATCTTCATATTCATGAGCACCTTTAAGTGTTATACGAGTATTAGATTTTGAAATCTTTAATGCTGGACCGATAAATTCTCCTTTTGAATATCTATAGAAATGACGATGAACATCAATATGTTGTTTTGCAGGGTCCTCTAAATTAGGAGATTCTATTATTTTTTTTAAAAAATGCATCTTTATCTTAGAAAAATCTTTCTTGAATATTAATATAAGTTTTGTTTATTAAATATCAAAAAATCATCATTATAAATTTTATTTATCAATAAAATTAAAAAAAAATAAATCATAATTTAAAACTACCAGTTATAAAAAAATAGGTTTTATACGAATGGCTGATGTTCCTTCATTAACTTTATGGGTCTTAGCGTGGCTTTTTCTTTTTATAGGATTAGTTGCTCTGACAGTTTTAGTAGTCTATACAAGATATGGTAGAGAAAAATCAGTTCAATTATCTGTAGTAAGTATAATTATTTCATCGATATTTCTAGGTTTTTCTATTCACTTTTTTTTGTTAAATTGGGGAATATGAGATGAATCTATATCCTCTAATTAGAAACTCGAATTTTTATCATTTATAATTTGAGAACTCAATCTTTAAAAAAGAAGAAATGTAATATTTTTATTACTAAATCTTAAAAAAATATATTTCTTAGGTTATTAAAATGTTATTTCAAGATGATGTGGAACCTATTTTTTTTATAATATGGTTAATACTTGCGACGATAATTGTAGCTTTAATAATATATATAGTTGTTCTTCTTTTAGAGTCTAAAACTAAGGCGAAGGATAAGACATTCTTGATAATTATATTAGCTTTTATAATTGTATTGCTTCTGCCAATAGTTTTAAATGCAATAAACGAGGTATTAACTGCTATGGGGGATGCTTTAGCTGATATTAGGAACGCTATTGAGGATGGTGCGGGGCAAAACTTTTTAATTCTATTAACGCCCATTTTTGGATTTCTTATTCTGTTAGTACTTGTAAAGTTCTTAATCGATATACCATGGGATAATGCAGTGTGGGTTTCATTATTGACGCTTTTCATATTATACGTTCTATACTGTATAATTCCTGAATTGTACACATTCTTAGGAACTGGGTTTTAAATAGCACAAAAATCTAAAAAATCAAATTATTATTTTTTTACTTTATTTCTTTAAAAATTGATAATTTTAAAAACCTAAAACTTAGAACCTTCTATTAGTAATGTTATATAATAAAAAATAATAGAATTTAAATCAAAAAACATATGGAATCTATATTTTTTCTTTGAGCTTGAGTCTTGGAGCAAGTCCTAAACTCATCATCTCTTGTAATAACAACTTGAAAGCATATGAACAAACAACTTTTGATATAATTGTGCTTTCTCCACACACTGGACAGTATCGCTTGTCTCGATTTCGATCATACACAGCTAGGAGTCCACATTTTTCACAAACTAATATAACTGTTCTATCTGACTCATCTAACAACCTTTCCTTCAATAATAACGCGGAACCATGACCTACAAGACAATCCCGTTCCATTTCGCCGAAACGTAACCCTCCTTCTCTTGCTCTACCTTCTGTTGGCTGTCTTGTTAATATTTGAACAGGACCACGTGCTCTGGCATGAAGTTTATCAGCAACTAAGTGATATAACTTTTGAAAATAGATTGGTGCACAATAAATACCAGCTTCATATTTTTCTCCTGTCATTCCGTTGTACATAACTTCTCTACCATTAAATTCAAAACCAGAATCCACTAATAGTTCTTGAAGTTTAGTAATGTTCGTCCATTCAAAGGCAGTAGCATCACCTAATTTTCCATTAACACACGCAATTTTACCGCTTATTCCCTCAAATAATTGCCCTAAAGTCATCCGTGAAGGCATAGCATGCGGATTAACAATAATATCAGGAATTACGCCCGATGAAGTAAATGGCATATCAGATTGCTCAACTGTTAATCCAAGGACTCCTTTTTGCCCATGGCGCGAAGAAAATTTATCTCCTAATTCAGGAATCCTTAAGTCTCTTACTTTTATTTTTACCAGTTTGTTTCCATCCACAGTTTCTGAAATAATTACAGTATCAACTATTCCTTGTTCATTATGCCTCATATTTTTCGAAGTTTCACGTCGATTAGGTTGCATTAATTCAAATTCTTCATAGGATTTTATAAATCTCGGTGGAGAAGTTCTGCCAATAAGAACATCTCCTCCATTAACTTGGGTTTCTGGTTCTATTATGCCATCCTCTTCTGATAAAAGTCGATAAGATTCAGCAGATTTAAATCCTCTAACACCTCTTTCTGGAATTTCGAACTTATCAACTTCTCCTCCTGGATATTTTCTTTCTTCAGCGTTATATGTCCTAAAGAAATGACTCCGAGCAAGGCCTCTCTCAATTGATGCTTTATTAATTATTATAGCATCTTCAATATTGAAACCTTCAAAACTCATCATACCAATAATAAAATTTTGCCCAGCAGGTCGTTTATTAATTCCTATAATCTCCATCGGACTTGTTTTTACTAAAGGTTGTTGAGGATAATGCAATGTATGCCCTCTTGTGTCAAGTCTAAGATGCATATTAGCAGCGAATAAACCTAATGCCTGTTTTACCATTCCTGCTTCGTATGTATTTCTTGGTGATTGATTATGCTCTGGAAATGGAATAATTGAAGCACAAATTCCGAGAATTGCAGCAGGAGAAATTTCTAAATGAGTATGTTCACTAGTCAGATCCTCTTCAAACATAGCTATATAAGCGTTTTCTTCTTCTTCAGCATCTAAATACTCAATTACACCTTTTTGAACTAAATCTGACCAAATATATTTATTTTGTCTTAACTTCTCAATATCTTCCTTAATAATCAATGGTTTTTTATTTTTTAATACGAAAAGTGGTCTTGTTGCTCTCCCAGCGTCACAATTAATTTGAATCTCTCTAGAGTCATGGTAATATCCTATGTTTACATGTTGACCTATTTCTACTTTCCTTCTTTTTTCTCTAAGTTGTCTAATAAAAGGGTTATATTGTTGATGAATACCAACCAGTTTTCCATTAAGAAAGACTTTTACTTTATCTCCTTTTACATTTTTCACTTCATTTATAGGAATGACTCCTAAATCGAACAAAATATTTTCAATTATTCTATCATCAGTTCCTACAGAAATTATGGAGGCTAATCCAAGATTTTTAACCAAACCACAATTTGGCCCTTCAGGGGTTTCTGCAGGACAAATTTTTCCCCACTGAGTCGGATGCAGATCTCTAGCCTCAAAATGAGGTTGGCTTCTACTTAAAGGAGATATAACCCTTCTTAAATGACTCAATGTACCAACATGATTAGCCCTATTTAATAATTGACTCACCCCTGCCTTACCTCCAACCCAATTTCCCGTGGCTAAGGCATGTCTAATTCTTTCTGTTATTACATCTGCTCTGACCGCTGTTTTTATATTTGGTGCTCTTCCTCGAACAGCAGTTCTTTCCAGTTGGTACTTAATATCCTTTACAAGATTTAAAAAAGCGACTCTAAATAGGCCAGTAAATAATTCTCCAGCTAATTTTAACCTTTTATTTGCATAATGGTCTTTATCATCTGGTTCTCTTAATCCTAGAGCAAGTTCCATTACTTTTTGTGCCATTTGACCTAAATAATATGCTTTTTTGATTCTGTCATCTTCAGCATTTCCAATGTGAGGTAATAAATATCTATCTAGAACTTGAAGAGCTCTTCTAATACGATAGTCTTTGGTCTGCCCAATTGCTACCCTTTTTCCAATATAATCAAGAGCATTTTGTTGAGATTTCTCTGGATCCTTTAATACTTGGATCTCAGAAGCTACGTCTATTACAGGGATCAATTCTTTTTGAATTTCGTCATTTTCTGATATAGCTTCGAAAATCTCTCTATCTGAATGCAAACCCAAAGCTCTCATAAGAATTGCTAGAGGAATCTTACCAGGTACCGAGGGGAATGAAACTCTTAAATTACCATCTTTTTTCCTTTCAATTGTAACAGGTGCGCGGAATCCGCTTCTCGTCGAAAATACCTTTGCTTGATGGGTGGCACTGGAGCTTCTACTTGCTTCCTCTGCCAATATTCTATTAGGGGCTAAATCCTCTTGGGTTACGAGAACTCGCTCTGTCCCATTTATAATAAAATAACCTCCTGGGTCAAGCGGATCTTCACCCCTATTGATTAACTCTTGTTCAGACAAACTCTCTAATGGACATCGACAACTCTTTAACATTATTGGAATTTTACCGATATATATATCAAGAGTTTCTTCTGCTTCTTCTCTCTGTGTACGTTCGTCTATAGTGATCGGGGTCATTTCTAAAGTAATATCTGCTGCATTACTTAATTCTCTTATTCTTGCTTCAATAGGAGTAATTTCCATAGTTGCCCCGTCGGCTTCCCTTACTTTAGGTGATCCAATTATAATTTTTCCAAATTTGATTTTAAAGCCGGGGATATCAGGTATAACTTCACCTGACTCGTCTACAATAGATTGCATTTCATCTTCAATGAACCCGTTGTATGAATCTAAATGCTGGCGAACCAAACCTTTCTCATCAAATAGACTTTTTAAAACAACCCATTTATCTTCATTTGATAATTTTTCAATACTCAAAATCTATCATACCTCACAAATAATAATTTTAAATAAAAAAATCATATTATCCTTTTTCCTTCTTTACATAGCGAAAGTAATCTATGCTTCTTACTGTTGTGTGTGAGTCTCGGACTATTCTTATAATATCTCCCTCTTTTGCTCCGATAGCAATCGCAACTGGATCTTTCTCAAATATCTGAGGTAAATCAGTTAATTCTATATGATATTTTTCTAAGAGTTCTTGAGATTCTTCTTTAGTTAAAAGAAGATGTTGAGGAACAAACTTATGTAATAAGACGTCTATTTTTTTTTTCTTAGTCAAGGAAAAATCCTCTTATATGACAATTTATAATTAAAGAAATAATACATTTCTAAAAAATTTTACCAATTTTCTTTATTTTTTAATAAATTATGAAGGGTGAATTTATTTTAATTCACTTGAAAAAATCTAAAAACCCAATAACCGCTTCTTTTACAAATTATCTCAATATCATTATTTGGATAATTTTTGCAAATAAAATTTAGAATATGAGGTGCTCCCATTTTCTTTTTAATTACAAATTGAAAAGAACCTTTTGATTTTAAATAACTCGGAATAACTTCAATCAACTTCAAAAAATCTTTTCTACCTTGTCGCATAGGAGGATTCATGAAAATTCCATCAAACAGTAAATTCTTATTTCTGATAGGTTCAAAATAATTTCCTGATAATGTTAGAACACTTTTTTTATCTCTATTTAGATTTATTTTGGTGTTTTCTTTGGCACACCAAATAGCACGTTTATTAATATCTATTAAATACACAAGACTATCTGGTGATTCATAACCTAAAACAATACCAATAGGTCCATATCCACACCCTAAATCAAGTAGAACGCTAGGATCCTTAGGAATAACCATATGTTCAATCAATACTTTTGTACCTAAGTCTATTCTACGGAAAGAAAATACCCCTGTAATAGTTTTAAAAATATAAAGATGCCTTCTTAGGCTTTCAGAAATTGTATGAATTTTTACTTCCACATCGGGAAATTCACTATAATAGTGTTGATTATTATTTTCCATAGTAAAAAACAATCTAAAACTAATTTTTCTATTTTTTTTCATTCCATCGAGGGTATAATCCCCTCTCCATAAAAACTTTATTTGATTTTACTAATATTCCTGATTTAGCTTTGTACATTTGCATAGCATTCTTTAATGAAGTACCAAATCCAATCAACTCTTTTTTCAAGGTCATTATAGCAACCAACAGGTTAGGTTTTATTCTAGCATCAATATGACAAATACCCGCTGAAGCTAAATCTGCACCATGGCATATAGCATCAACAGCTGTATCTCGAATATATATTTTTGGTAAATGAGAAACCATTTTTTCCATTGGAAATATGATTTTTTTTAAATAATGATCATCGTTCTCCAATTGATATATTGTATAGGCATCCTTCAAATCTTGGAGAGTTATTAAATTATCATTTTCTGTAAAATTCCCAACTCTAGTTCTTCTTAGCTCTAGCATATGGGCACCAGAACAAAGAGCTTCTCCAATATCAAAACAAAATTTTCTTATATAAGTTCCTGCTTCACATCCTATTCTAAATAAAACATGATTGTTCTTCACTTCAATAACTTGACTATAATATATTTCTCTAACTCTAAGTTTTCTAGCTACTGATGATTTTAGTGGAGGTCTTTGATAAATCTTTCTAGTGAATAATTTGAATATTTTTTCGATTCTCATCAATTTTTCAGGAGAATGGAGATAAAGCACACCTATATATTCTTTACCCGCATTCAATAACGATGATAAAGCTCGTGTAGCTCTTCCAAGAGCACAAGGTAATATCCCAGTAACTTTAGGATCTAAAGTTCCTCCATGACCTGCATTTGAGATCCCTAATACTTTGCGAACCCACGATACCACTTCATGACTAGTTGGACCACTTGGTTTATCTAAATTTATTACTCCATACTGTAAAAGCTTTGTTATACTTCTGCTTTCTGGCTCACATCCATAATTTGGATTGGTAGTATCTTGTGATTTAAGTAATAATTGCTCAGGTTCATCAGAAGGTAATTTGAATTCTGAAAATGTCATAATAGAAAATCGTGAGGAGACTCTTTATGTAGTAATAAAATTAGAAATTTCATAAATATTTCTTAAAAAATGTTTTACTTATATATAGATTTGAATTCTCTATAGCTTGTAAGAAATTACGGGCTATAGGGGAATTGAACCCCCGACCTTCCTCTTTATGAGAGATCCTCTCATAAATTTCAGGTTAAAAGCCTGTTGCGCTACCTGCCTGCGCCAATAGCCCTTAAATATATTTCTTTTCAAATAGGTATAGATTGTATATGCAATAAATCAATTATAATATAAAAATTTTATTTTATAGTGTGTCTCTTCTTTCACTTTTGAATAATTTATAAATATCCATTCATAATTTGAGCTTATTTATTGAAATGCTCAAATCCATAGCTTTTTAATTCACTTCTTTTATTGTCTTTTAATATATATATAAATTCCCCAGATATAACCTTTCCAATTTTAAAAAGTCTTCCCCCTTTTGTTTGAATTTCTTTTTTAGCCTTGGAGAAATTTGTCTCAGTTATCGTAAATAAATGAATGAATTCTTCACCCCCATTAAATATAAGATTTTCCAATGGAAGGTTAAATTCTTGAGAATAAGCTATAGCTTCTGAGTCAATTAGATTATCATTAAAAGCAATTTCAAATCCTAAATTTGGATTTGATATTATTAAATCTAGTAAAGACTTTGATAACCCATCTGATGAATCTATGCTTGAAGTTGCTAGCTTTCTCTCCGATAATATTAACGCCTCATATCCAGAAATATCAGGTTCTAATACACTCATAATAGATCTTTTATAATCTGGAAAACTTTCGAGGTCCCCGTTTCTTTTTAAGAGAATATCAAATCCCACTCCAGTCAATCCAAATTTATTATTAACAACTAAAATATCATCAATATTTATTCCTTTACGAAAAATTACATCTGAAGGATTTTCGAAACCAAACACTGTAGGATTTATTATTAATTCTTTTGTTTCATTAATATCCCCCCCAATATATCTAAGATCAAATTTCAAAGAACAATCTATTATCCCATTTATAATATCAATGAATTCTGCTTTTTTAAGTTCCTTTGGCAAGCCTAAAGATATAATTATACCTCTTGGTTGGACACCCTTAACTAATAAATCACTAATATTCATTATAACTGACTTCTTTCCAGTTTGATAAAAATTCATTAGGGGTGGAACATCAGTAGTGGAAACTAGCATATCTGAATTCAAAACCAAAATATCATTCAAATTTCTGCTTTTAGGACTGAAAAAAAAAGAATCATCGCTTAATAAAACTTTTCCAGTTTTCTTTAATATCAAATCTCCAATAAGTTTTATTATTTTATTTTCTCCAAGATTTCCTATCTGAAGATTATTATTCATTAGATAAAATTTAAAATTTTTTAACTACTATAATTTTTTAATATATTCGTATTTTTAATATATTTTTGCCTCTGTAGCTTAGTAGTATAGCATCAGATTCGTATTCAAATGTAGAAGAAATATCTGAAGGTCGGGGGTTCAATTCCCCCCAGAGGCTCTAATTATACTTCCTCAGTAAAAACATATTGTTTTATTATTTGTAAGGCAAGCATTTTAAATGCATCATTAATGTTTTCCCCTGTTTTTGCTGATGTTTCAATATAAGAAAGATTTAATTTTTTTGTCAGCTCCTCTCCAACTTCAGTCGAAATAACCCTATCTTCTGTCAAGTCTATTTTATTTCCTACTAAGATTAAGGAGATTGTCGGTGAAACATTTTTTATTTCATTAAACCAATTTTCTATACTTTCAAAAGTATCTTTACGAGTCACATCATAAACTAAAATACCAGCTTCAGCATTCGATAAATATGATTGTCTCACACGCTTAAATTGAGCTTGTCCTGCCAAATCCCAAAGGACAAAACGGACTTTTGATTCTAAACCTTCAAAATCGCATTCTTTTTTCATTATTGAGGTTCCTATTGTGGATTTATAATCAGCTTGAAATGAGTTTTCTACAAAACGATGAACCATACTAGTTTTACCTACTCCTCCTTCACCCCCTAAAATTAGTTTGTATGCGTACTCTCCTGATTTTACTTTAATCTTTTGAAGTTTATCTACTTTTCTTTCAATATTTTGAACATTTTGGTCTAAAATCAATTTAGGAATTACAGGACTTACTGTTCTTCCATCAAAAATTCGGGCGATCTTCTCTGCAGCTAAATAAGCATATGGAAAAATTGGATCGACCATAGCAATCGAATCTAAAACAGTAACAAAAATCGCTTCAGGTCCTGCTTCGCAAAAAATAATCCGATGTTCTTCTGTATCAAACGTACCTGTTCCGAAGGCACCTGAACTGAATTCTTCAGTGATTCTAGTCAGAACAGGCTCTACTAATGCACTAACACCCCCAATTACATCTTCTTCTACTTCTGCTTCTGATTCTCCTTTTAGAGCGGCCATTACTAATCCTTCTCTATTTACAATAATAGCAGCAATCAAATGTTTTCCAACGTCCTGCTTATACCACTTTAGCAATGCTTCTAGTTTATCTCGATCAACCGACATGAATTTAATAACCTCGGTAATTTGTTTTTAAATGTATTAAAAAATAACTAAAATTTAATATTTAATATAATAAGTTTATCTTAAAAATTTATAGAAAACGATAATCCTTCACTTTTTTAGAATTAAGAGATTTAGTTTAAAAATATAAGTAGAATGCCAATCTAAATTAGAACTAAGCATTTAAAATGATAATTAACAATAATGAAGGAAAAAGATTTTAAAAACTGTATACATTATCTAAATTCAATATTACCTATACTATTTGTTCTTTGTATTTAGAAAAAAACGTATAAAAAAAACAATATAAAGCAGGAGTTGCCAAGCCTGGTCTAAGCTTAGTCCATTAAATTGAACAAGCGGTTAACGGCGCTAGACTGAGGTTCTAGTGACATAGGTCTTCGTGGGTTCGAATGTTGATGAAAGATCATATCGATCTCTATCGAAAATCCCACCTCCTGCATTTTCAAGGTTCAATAATTCTATTCTATTGGAGATCTCTCCATTCTAGTAATATCAATATAGATATGTTAGGAACTTAGATTGGATTGATAGCTAAAGATGGGTTTATAATCAGGAGAAGATTAAATAAAATCTAAATAGGGGTAAAGGAATTTGTTACCATGCTTTGAGAAGTATCGATTTGGGGGTATATTAAACTAGAAGAAGTCAGCTAGCTTATGTTGCTTAATCTTAGGATTGTTAGTTAAACTCTCTACATATTCTTCAATTAATTCCATTCTTTGAACAGTATACTCATCTAAATTATAATTCTTACAAAGTTTTAAAGCTCTAGGGATATACTTTTCAATTCCTCCACGATTTACAGTTAATATTATTTTATTTCCACATTTAGGACATTTTCCTGCGCTTGAGAGAGGTGGCCTTCGATATTTAGAATTGCATTTAACACACCTAAATACCTGTACACTAAACTTTCTTAGATTTCCTAAAATATCTGGATTAAAGTGAGTTGCTAAAATTTTCTCTGCAACTTTTCTTACATCAACAGCACTAATGATTTTTCCCAGATGTAATTGGGCATCTATTTTTTCATCCATAGATTCATATAATTTATACGCTGTAGTTTTAGGGCCTTCATTAATATTTTCTGTTGGAATATTGTACCCAAGATTTTCATACTGTTCTGGTGTTCCTAGACGATCTTTGACTAAATCCATAATTTCCTCAATTTCAGACGGCATTGAATAAATTTCACTAGCTTCATAAAATTCTAAAGGGTATCTAAACATTATATCTACATTATGAGCTTCAGATTCTACTTCATTTGGATCTAATATCGATGAAATTACTAAGGTTGCGTCCATTCTACCTCCAATTTTATTTGGTAAATAATGTCTTGAAAAATTTAAAAGAGGATCTAATAACAACATAATTCCATCTTCATCTCCATCACAATTTCTTCTTTTAGCAGAATGCCAAAAATGATGAGCATAAATAGATCTTGCAGGACTAAATCCTATAATCCGCCCGGTTATCCCTGCACTAGTATGAGGTGCTAAACCAACAACTAAATGTCCAATCAAATCTTCTCTTTTAGTAATATTATAAAAACGATTCATTTTATAAAAGTAATCTAATTCATCGTCTAAGAAATTTGCGACTTTGATAAAGTAGTTAGCACAATCATCTGATAGAATTATATCTTGAACCTTTAGTTCCACAATTTGTTTGACTTCAGTTAAAATATCTCCTTTATAATCATGAGTATACCCTAACTCCTTAAGTTGTTTAATTGATATTCCAATTTCTTCTGGTTTAAAATGTGATAAAGGTATGTCTGTAGCATCATATCTTATTTCAGCTGTCTTATATACTAAAACATTGTTTTTAGCTCTCAAAATTCCTTTTTCTAAAGGTTCAGGAATTTTAAACTGATTAGTTAATCCATAAATGCCCTTTAATTTCTTTGGAAGAGGAACTTGTAAAGACCTTAAAATTGAATTAATATGGTTCTTAAGGTTAAAAAAAGCTTCTTTAGATGCCTTTAATCTTCCATTACATTGAGGACATCTTTTTTCATTTTTTGGTTCAATAGGTGGATATAATTTTTTGCATTTTTCACAAATTGATCCTAATTCGGTGTGTGTAGAACATTTAGGACAAATATTGAATATACTAATTGTACCACATTTAGGACATTTTTTTCTGCACACATCTATCTTTACTTTTTGAAGTTCAAGTGCCTTTTCTACTAATCTCGAGCTTCCAACTTTATCACTTAAAGGAAATAAAGTATGAACTCCTTTCATACTTTTTCTCTCAGATTTTTCTGGTCTTCCCATTCGAGATCCAATGAAATAAGGTGCTTTATTTTTAATTTTTATTGAAGAAATTTTATTAAAATATGAAAAAACACTGTCATCCTTTTCAAATTTTATTTGCTTTTTATCCTCAAGTTTAAATATTTCTAAATAGATGAAATTCATCCTCTTGCTAAAAATAATTTTGTTTTCTTTGACACTGTGAATAATAAAGGCTTTTTCTAGTATTTTTTTAATATTCTCATTATTGTTTAAAACGATTTTTTTCTCTAAATCTGAAAATCCTGTGATGAAGGCATTTCTTAACGTATAGAGTTCTTCGATTGAAATATTCCCCCAAAAATCGGTGAAAGAAGGATGTAAGGGGATTTTATACTCCTGAGATATTTTTATTGCTTCTTCTGCTGTAGGTTTAAGATTAAAAGGATTTTCTATTAATTCTAGTAGTCTAGGATTAATACCTTTTTGATTTTTAATGGCTTTTTTCAAGTCTAATGTCCACCATTCTTCAACATAACCAGAAGGGATTAATTTATGATTATTCTCAGCAAATTCTCCAAACCCAAAAAGAATATCTCCTAAAAATAATATTGATTCAATATCTGGAAATACTTGTTTAGCCATCTTATACGAAGAAACTCTAATAACATTTCCGTCTTTTAATTTTACAATAGGAGCTTCAATAGCACTAACAGGACAAATGCTTGTACTCTTACCAGGTCTTTCAATTCTAAGCTGTGTGCCAATAGCCACAAAATCATCTAAAATTCCCATAGTCGCAGGGTGTATTCCTCCTGCTGCCAATCCAGTATTCCGAGATCGACCATATCTTATTCTATGACCTCCAATTTCGGAGGGATAGCTAAACACAGGTCTACCAGCAATAATATCCGCAACATATTTAGAATTTGGTGCTATAAATTCCATCTCTTCTTTTTTGTTTTTCACATTTTCTATTTGGTTCTTATCAGATTCTTCTTTTTGGGTAATTTTTTTCAAATCATCTAACCAATCCCATCCTTCTAAATTCATAGCTTTTGCAATTTTCAACAGTTTTGGGGCTTTTAATAAGATTCCATCATTTAAAACAAGGCATGCCCCACCCCTTATGTTATTCGTCTCAATTCTCGGTAAATCTCTAAAAGCAGAAACTTCTTCAACCTCAGTTGGATCACCATTAATTTCAATAGGTAAATTTTTAACAGCATATCGTATCTCACGATTGGAAGAAGGATATTGCAAATGAACATTTCTATCATAAAGTTTTACCTCTTCTACATATCTTCCGATTTCTGCCTCAGTTGCTTCATACTTTGGAATATCCGATTTCTTTCTAACATAATCAGCAATTAATACACACAGAGCGGCAGTTGTCCCCCCTGCAGCTCTTATTGGACCCGCAAAGAATAAAGATAAGTACTTCTTACCGAATTGATCTTTCCGTATTAAAATCTTGGAAATTCCTTCAAGTGGGGCACTTACCACCCCCATCGTTTTTATTGCCAATCCTGCTCTTATAGCTCTTTCTACCCGTTCTTCTAGGGATTCAATATTTCCAACTTTTTTATCTAATATATCAGTAACTACTTTAAAAACAATTTCATCATCATTTAATCCAATTTTCTTCAAATTTCTTATTGCTTCAGCAATACCTTCTGGTCCAACTAATTTTTCAACTCTCCCAGCTAAATCTTTCGCTTGAGGACATTCTACATATTTTTCTGGATCTAACCCTTTACTACGTGCTTTTTCAGCTATTGAATAGCAGTGATCTACTTGGTTTTGGATTGAAACAAAGTAATTCTCAATCTCCTTATTCATTTCGACCATATTGTACCCTTTCTAAAAATTTTTTTCAAGTGTAAAGATAATATTATCGATATTATTATAGTTATTTCCTACCATAAATTAAATTCATTTATTAATCAGCTATTTCATTTATAAATGTGAAGAGAATGTTAATTTATGACACCCCATTGAAATAAAAAGAAATCATGTTTTTCCTTTAATAAAAAATGATTTAATTTTGTCAAACAATAATTAATGCAATTCAATCTTGGAATGGAAAACATTGATAGCAGAAAATACTGAAGTAAAAAAAATTATTGTAAAAAAGCTAGTGAATTCGGGTATAAATATCACTCCTTCTCTTTTGGACTTTATCTTAACCCTAGATAATCCTCTTAATAAAATTAATCTGATAATTAAAGATTCGAGTTTTATAGCTAGTTTCAAGAGTCATTTAACTGAAAACATTTTAAATAAAATATCCAATGAAGAAATAAAGAAAATAGTGAAAAGGAAACTCGTTAAGAAAGAAATAAATTCTAGTAAAGAGGAGTTAAAGATAATAGACAATTATGAGGAAATTCAAACACCTTTACCAAAAGTTGTTTCGCAAAAAACCATTGAATCAAATTCCGTTAAAGAAACTGAAATTGTTAGTGAAAGAATGAATGATTATAAACTTAAACCACAATCTTCTCCAACATTGGAATATAGCAATAACTCTTTGAATTTGGAAGTTAATAGAACAACTAAAATAAAATTAATAGAAGGCACTAAATCTACAATTGCATTTAATCCTACGGCAAAGGAATACAATTCTCAATTTGAAATTTTAAAGGACCCTACTGGAAAATTGTACACCAATGGAGATTATAAGGATTTTTATAATTTAACGTTTGATAAATTTAACAAACTTCGAAATCTAATGAGAAAAAGAACAGAAGTCCACAATGCTGACAATATCAATAATATATTAAGATTATCCAATAAGGTAGAAGTATCTATTATTGGTCTTGTAAACGAAATTAGAATAACTAAAAATGGATTTTACTTACTAGCATTAGAAGATCTTACTGGCTTAATAAAAGTAATTATTAGAAAAGACACAGAAAATCCTGATAACGTAAAAATCGCTGAAAGAACTCTTAACGATCAAATGGTTTATATAGAGGGTACTTATAATCCCGGTGATAAAGGTAAACCAGGCATAATTTATGGGAATTACATAACTAAAATTGATATTCCAAGAGATTGTGAGCCAAACAAATCTACTGATCCATTGTCTATTGTTTTAATTTCCGATACCCATATTGGTAGTAAAGAATTTGATGAAAAATTATGGAAGAGATTTATAGAATTTTTAAATGGAAAAATAGGAAATAAAGCTCAAAGAGAAAGAGCTGGGAGAATTAAATATATCATAATCAATGGAGATTTAGTTGATGGAATAGGAGTTTATCCAACACAGAAAAGCGACCTCCTAATATCTAATATTTATAAACAATTTAATAAAGCAGCAGAATTACTCTCGGGAATTCCGGAATATATTAAAATTTTTTATAGTTCAGGAAATCACGAACCTGTAAGAAATGCTATTCCTAGACCTGCTGTACCTAAAAAATATTCAAAAGAACTTATAGACATAGGGGTAACTTGTATTGGAAACCCATCTCTTGTTAAAACTCATAATGTAAATACTTTAGTTTTTCACGGGGATAGTATTCTCGACGTAAATATGTTAATCCCTGGAATGGAAAATAGTAAATCCGTTGAAACAATGAAAGAACTTTTAAAATGTAGGCATCTAGCTCCTGTTTATGGGAAGAAAACTCAAATAGCACCCACTAATAAGGATTGGCTTGTAATTGATAAAATTCCAGATATTTTTCACACAGGACATATCCATATTAATGATATGGGTGCTTACAATAATATTATTTTGGTTAATTCGGGATGTTTTCAAAACCAAACAGATTTTATGAATTCTCTAGGAATCCACCCTACACCAGGGATTTTATCTATAATTGATTTAGATTCTTTGAAAGGAACACAATTAGACTTAAAAATCAGTCTTTAATAATTCAATTTAATAAAAGATAAAAAATTATAATAATCTATGAATTTAGCAATTCCTCGTGAAGATAATACAGAGTTGTTATTATATCTTTGGAAAATAATTGATTTACCCTATATTACACTGAATAACCTTTTATATAAAATTTCATATGAACTATTTTTAATCCCCCCAGATAAAGCAAGTATATTTGTTAAAGAGAACCTTAAGAGCAATTTTTTAACCAAAGATGATAATGGAAAGCTTAGTTTATCTACTTCTCTAAATGAGAAATTAATAACCTGGCAAAAAAAAAGAAAAAATGAGATTTTAGAAAAAATAAATACCGCTAAAAAGACCGCCCAAATGACAAGCATTATTGAAAAAGATGAAACAACAAGTTTTAGTATTTTATTAAAATCTTTTGTAGAGAAGGGCACAATAAATAGAGCAGCAAATATATCGAGTACTGATTTTGATATAAAAGAACTAGATCCCAGGAAAGGTGTTATGAAATCGACAGTTTCAGGTTCTAAGGAAGAGCCCTATTATATTGAAATTGATATAAATAAAAAATTATTAAAACACAATTGCCATGATTTTGAAACAAGAAGGAGTAAAAACAAACAATTTTGCAAGCATTTAGCTAGATTCTTTCTGCTTTTAAAAGAGGAAAAGGAGGACTCTGCTGAGTTTTTCCTTAAAGATTTAGCAGAGAACATTGATAAATGGGAATTTAGTTCTTAAATTAATTTCTTAAAGATATTATTTTTCAATTTAACTTTATCTGTTTGTAATAATATCGGTTTATGATTTAAGATCCCTTGAATTTTATCGATTTCATAAAGGACTTTTTCAATAATATCTATTCCAATATCAAATTTTATTATTTTAGTTCTACCATAATGTCCCATAGATTTAACCTCAGCAGAAATTATACCAGATAGAGCCAATTCATTTATATAATCACTAATCCTCCGTTTAGTTAATTGACGGATTCCAGGAATCAAACCTCTTATTTCAGAATGAACGTCATATATATCTCCAGAAATTATAATATGATCAGGACTAAATTTTGAGATCAAATATATTGAAGTTAAAACTAGTTGAGCTTGGAGTGGCATACCTTTTATATATTCCATAATATAATCTCTTTCTATATCTTCTTGAGCTTTCTCAACATATTTTGACGTTACGATTTTGCTTTGAGCTCTTTCAGCTAATTCTCCAGCCTTTCTTAGTAGTTGTAATGCTTTTCTCGCATCTCCATGTTCCTTTGCAGCTAGTGCGGCACATAAAGGAATGATATCTTCCTTTAAAACATATTCATAAAAAGCAATTTTTGCTCTCTCATTTAAAATATCTCTAAGCTCACTTGCATCATAAGAAGGAAAAACTATATGTTCTTCTCCTAAACTCGACAAAATTCTGGGATCTAAACTATTTCTAAACTTTAATTTATTAGAGATACCTATTAAGCTAGACTTGCAATGATCCAAATTCTCATTCAATCTAGTTAAATCATATAATATTTCGTTTCCACCTTTTTTATCCACTAAAATATCTATCTCATCCAACACCAAAAAGCATATTGACACCCCTACTCTGGAGTCGAGTAAACCTAGTAATTTCTTAAAAATTATATCCTTTGGAAGTCCTGTTGGTGGAATTTTCTCATCTCGTGAGATTGTGTTATATATATGAGCTAAAATACGATATGGTGTAGAAACAACATTACAATTAATATAAATCCACCAAGGTTTAATTTCTGAGTTTTGATGTGCTAACTTTTGGCTCACATATCTTATAGTAGCAGTTTTACCTGTTCCAGTTTGACCATAACATAAGAAACTTGGAGGTGCATCCCCTAGTAAAGCACATGCAGTTTTTTCAGCAATATCTTTTATTTGACCATCTCGATGAGGTAATATCTCAGGGATATAGGATGGTTCTAATGCATTACGATTATTGAAAATTTTTGGTCCTTTAAGATAATTTTTGTAAAATTTGTCAATGTTAAATTGATAATTATTTTCATGATTGTTCAACAATTATGGCACCAAGAGATTCATTTTAATAAGAGAATTTTTTTCCACTCGAAATACTGTATTATGTAATATTTCTATTGCATTTATAAAGTTAATTATTAATCTTTAATTTAATAGAAAAATGTTAAAGCTTTAATATCTGATTTTGAATAATCTTTTCAATAAATTATATAATTATTGTCGGTATTTTAAAAGAATATTATTTATGAAGCAATATTTATTAAGATCTAGTTAATAAAAATTGGTTTAATAAAAATTTAATTTAATCAAGAATTTGTTAAATTATTTAATTTTTTAATAAATTTTTGGTAAATAGGGTAATAGAACAATTTGACAGCAACCGAAACTTCAGAAGAAAGAGAAAATAGGAATAAAAGGATCACATTTATACTAGCCCTGTTTTTCGTCTGCTTACTCTTAGTAAATTTCTTAGTTATGTCAGTATTTTTTACATGGGCAGATTGGGTTAGTTTATTAATTTTTTCGCTATTATTGATTGTTCCCGCTTATCTTTCAAACGCATCAATGGTTTTCACAGGTGGAGGACGCCCAATTGATGGGGGTAAACTTTTTCGAGATGGAAGAAGGATATTGGGTGACCATAAAACCGTAAATGGGTTAAAAGGACCTTTATATGTTGGTATTCCTATTTCATTTATGTTATTTCTACTTTTTATAATTCTTTGGCAACCAATAAAAGATATGGTAATTCAAGGTTTAAATGAAGGGCAATATATGCTCTACAATGATTTTGAAGTATTTAAATATTATTTTATTGGTGGTCAATTTCCAATGAATTTTTTAGTATTATTAATAAGAATTATACTTGCCTCTTATGGCGCGGTAATAGGTGATTTAGCAGGCTCTTTTTTAAAAAGACGATTCGATATTAAGAGCGGAGCACCATTTTGGATTGTAGATCAATTAGATTTCGCCTTAATAGCAATATTATTTGTAGCAATCCCTAGTTTTATTTCTCCAACAGTATTTTTATTCCCTGATCTTTATATTTTCATTTTTCTAATAATTATAACACCGGCTGTAAGTATTATTGCTAATACTGTTGCCTATTTAGTGGGGTTAAAGTCTGTCCCTTACTGAAACTTTGAATCTAAAGCTTTACATTTAATTTCTAATGGTGTTATTTTGTTTTCAAGAATTATATATCTTTTGCATAATTCATTTAAACATTTAATATACTCTCCTCGTCGCCCAATTGCGATACCCCGATCTTTGTAACTCAAAAAATATAATGAAATTTCTCTTTCTCCTGATGTATCATTTTCTATCTTGATATCATGAATGTATAAATCTGGAAAAAAACTAAATAACAAATTAATAAATACATTCTCAGCTCTTATAATCAAAACCTTTTTGGGCGCGATCTCTCTTCTAATAGAGCCTAGATAAATTTTAGAAGTAAATTATTTATCTTTTCTTACAAAGAAAAAAATAAATTTGTTTATTACTACAATAAATTCTGGAGTTATTCCATTTGTTTTATTATAAAAATAGTTATTTAATTTAAGCTCAAAATTACTATATTTTCTTACAAATGATAACATTTGGTAGAAATATAAATCATCAATTATAGTATAAAAACCCATGTAAAAATTTCTCAAGGGAAAAATAAAAAGTACTAAGAAATTCACTTAATTAGTCAAAAATTTTAATTATAAATAATTATTAAGTTATAAAAGATTCATTTTATTTTATTAAAGAGAGATGAAAGGAGCCGGCTTTGAATTTAAGGATCATACTGCTGATGTAAGCGTCAAAAGTTGGGGTAGAAACTTAGAAGAAGCTTTTTCTCAAACGGCATTAAGTTTAATGGCTACAATTACTCCTAATTTGAAAAAAATTTCAACAAATGTCGAAAAAGAGATTGAGATAGAATCAGAAGATAAATATGCATTATGTTTTGACTTCTTATCAGAGTTCCTTTATATATTTGACGTAGAAGAATTAGTCTTTAGTTATATCTCGGTAAAATCTATTGAAAAAATTGAAGATAAATATAAATTAAATGCTGTAGTAAGGGGGGAAAAATTCGATAAAGACAAACATGAAATTGGTACAGAAGTAAAGGCAATTACTTATTCATTTATGAATATTGAAGAAAAAAAAAATAAAGTTGAAATTGATATAGTGTTTGATGTATAATCAATTATGTTTTTACCCTTTTACAACCCCTACTGGAACAAGTCTTACAATTTTTTCGACAATTCCTAGATCATGACTTACTTGAACTACTTGATCAATATCTTTGTAAGCTCCAGGACTTTCTTCAGCTAAAACCTTCATAGAAGCACTTTTTACTAAAATACCTTTCTTTCCTAGATCTTCTTTTACCTTAGTACCCCAATATTTTTTTATAGCTTTCGATCTAGACATTACACGACCAGATCCATGAGCAGTAGATCCAAAAGATAATTCCATAGCTTTTGGTTTACCCACACATAAATATGAAGCAGTTCCCATAGTTCCAGGAATAAAGGCTGGTTGACCAATATCTTTATAATCTTGAGGCAACTCAGGGTGGTTTGGTGGAAATGCTCTTGTTGCACCTTTACGATGGACATTCAGTTTCATTTTTTTACCATTTATATCGTGTTCTTCTATTTTTAGAATATTATGACAAACTCCATAAATCATATGCATATCTAATGCATCAATATCTTTATTAAATGCATTTTTAAAGGACTCTCTTAACCAATGAGTTATCAATTGACGATTAGTGAACCCAAAATTGGCAGCACATGCCATCTGCTGCAAATAATTTTGTGCTTCAGGTGTATCTGCTGGCACACAGGCAAGTTCTCTATCTGGTACTTTAATTTTATATTTTTTCATTGCCTGTTCGATATTTCGTAAACTATCTGTACAAACTTGATGACCTAATGCTCTACTTCCTGTATGAACCATTACAGTTATTTGATTTTTTTCAATTATTCCTAATTTTTCTGCAATTGTCTTATTATAAATCTGATCTACTTTTTGGATTTCAAGAAAATGATTTCCACTTCCTAAAGAGCCAAGTTGTTTAATCGCTCTTTGTTTTGCTTTCTGAGATACTAAATCTGCATTACCATTCTTTAAACATCCGTTTTCTTCTAAATGTTTTATGTCTTCTTCAATTGCATACCCCTTTTCTAAAGCCCAGTTCACTCCGTTATTCAAAACGTTATCTAAGTCAGAATAATTTATATTTAATTTACCTTTTGAACCTAAACCAGAAGGGATCTTATTAAAAATATTGGTTAATAAATTTGGAAGCACCTTTTTAATGTCGTTGAGAAATAAATTTGTTCTTAATAATCGCACACCGCAATTAATATCATAACCAACACCTCCTGGAGAAATCATCCCCGTCTCGGCATCAGTCCCAGCAACTCCACCTATACAAAATCCATATCCTTGATGGGCATCAGATAACGCAATAGCATGTTTCTGTATTCCTGGCAAACAAGCTACATTAGCTATTTGATCTAATGTGCGATCCTGTTTTATCTTTTCTAATATATAGTTGTTTGCATAAATTCTAACAGGAACTCTCATCTGGAACTTCTCTATTTTCCCTTGAATCCTTGCCATCAAAGTTTTAGGAGGGATCTCGTAAATATTCTCCCCAACTTTATTTACATTCATCTTAAAATTATAAATCAATCAATTTTCAAAAATATTTTCATTTAATATTATAACTTTATAAAATTTGATATTAAATTTAATTACAATTAATCTACTTTAGACATTAAAAATGAAGTACTAGAATTAAAAATTGAACATAATTCCTTAAAAGAAGTTAATTAGTTATTTAATTTCTACAAATGATAAAAGCTCTAATTTGTCTAGATTGTTCATTATCTTCTGAATCTCAGGCACCGGACGACCAGATTCCTCCGCTATATCAGAAAGTGTGTGAAATCCGTCCGCTAAATGGGCGATATCAAACTCTTCTTCATCCAAAACCCCCTGTGCGATTATCTGTTTCGGTAAGCGCTTAGCTGTCCAATCTGGTTTCACGTCCTTCACCTCACGCAAATCCTTCTCCGATAATATTAACCCCTTCTTGGCAATCTGCTTCTGAGACTTCAGAAAATCCTTCTTGAATATTTTCAATATCGGTATCTTAAGCTGGATTTCGGCAACCTTACCAGTCTTCAGTATCACATCTATTACATTCTCAAAATCCCGAAAGATTCGAACATCTCCAGACCATCCCTCAAGCTGGTCTCCAAATTTAGCTACAAATCTGTCTATTATATCCGTTAAAGCCTTATGTGTAATTTTTGCATCATCGTTCTTGTCAGCTGCTGCTGTACATAACACTCCCTCTTTAAAAACAAGCAGAAGATAAAATATTTGCATATCTATTACTTTTAATTCTCCTGATCCTTTGGAGAATTCAACTGAAAAATCTTTAAGTGCGGTAAGAAAACCGCTCACTAAATCTTGATTAAATTCTATACTTCCATACTTCCTATGGATTAAACAGATTCCTGTGTATTGATGAATCAAGTAAAAATTATGTAACAAATATAAAACCTCGACAATATTTTACAACATTATTCTTAATGTATATTTAATAAGATTATGATAATTTAAATCTCTTCATGAATACCAAAAAAATCAATTTTATTTAATGATATCATAAAGAGATTGAATTTTGAAAGAGTTTATAATTTCCTGTTTTGAATAATCTTTACCTGTTTCAAGATCACTTACGATTTCAATATCAATATCCCAAGTTTCATTAGGTTCCATAGAAAAGAAGTTATCAGAAGCTATAAAATCAACTAAATCTGAATCAATGTTGACATATAAAGCAATACTCTTAGCTTTCAATTTCAATTGAACTTTATTATTCTTTTTTCCTTCTATATCTTCAAAAGAACTTGATATTTCTGGATCTCTTAAATTAAAGAATTTTGGTGCATCAAATAAACGAAATCCCCGATATATTATTTCTTTCTTCCCATTCTTAGAATATAATTTATAGAAGATAATATTGTTTTGCATGTTAAATTGTTCTTTATTATTATTGCTAACATCTTCTAACCCTAATTTTAAAGAACTGCAAGGAGAGACTTTAGAATTATAAATTCCTTTCATGAGTGTATTCCCCTCTGAATTAAGAATTTTCCAATCTAACTCAACATCGCAAGATCTTCTTAAATCATTTGTCACCCAGAATTCAATTTGGTCTGGATCTTCTTTGACACTTGCAAATAATGGTTGATAAAATCGCTTTGCAAAATAATGAAGCGCTTTCCATCTACCATAATAATCCAATGAAGACCAACTTGCAACTGGCCAGCAATCATTCAATTGCCAATAAAGAGATCCCATACAATGATAGTCACTACGATTTTGTCTCCAAAATTCAACACCATATTCTATAGCTTCTGCTTGAGTAATTTGTGACAAAATTACTTGATGCTCGAAATCTCGTGGTATCGAAAAACGCTTATCCATATAATCCATAATTTTCTGATTACCAGCGCCATTTTTCTGATGATTTTCCATTATCTGGGAATTGAAATCATATTGATCAGGGGGACAAAATTTTTCAATAGTTTTCAAAGAAGGAAAAGACTCAAAGCCGAATTCAGACATGAAACGAGAATTGAAATCTCTATAAGCAGAGAATGGCAAATTTCCATGCCAAACAGCCCAGTAGTGTGAATCACCAGCATTGGGATTATTTGAACTCCTTGCTGCTAGATTTTCAATAATGAAACCACTTGATGGTGAACTAGGCCAATATGGTCGAGTTGGATCAAATTTCTTAATTAATTGAGGCATCAACTCTTCAAATATTCTCAAATAGAAATCTTTTAAAAACTTAAGCCTTTTTGTATTATCTTCTACAACCCCGGAACTAATTAATAACCTCTTCCATAAACCTTCAATTTCATTATTACCACACCATAATGCAAGGCTAGTATGCTTTCGTAATTTCTTAATATTTTGGGTAATCTCTTTCTCCACGTTTTTAATAAAATCATCACTATAAGGATAAAGCGCACATGCGAATGGGAAATCCTGCCAGACTAACAATCCCAATTCATCACACAAATTATAAAAAGACTCATCCTCATAAATCCCTCCACCCCATACACGAATCATGTTCATGTTAGCTTTTTTAGCATAATTTAAATTCATTGAATAAAGTCCTAGCTTCTTACCTCTTGGAATAAAGCTATCTACAGGAATCCAATTTGCACCCTTCGCAAAGACAGGAATTCCGTTTAGAAGAAAATAGAAAGTTTCCCCCCACCTATCCGGTTTTCTAACAAGTTGAATCTCTCGTAACCCTATCTTTTGTTTTACTGTTTCTAACACCTCATCTTTTAAAATTGAAACGTCTAGTTGATAAAGGTTTGGGGTACCGAGCTCGTGTGTCCACCATAGGAAAGGATTTTCAATATCAAAGCTAAATGTTTCCTTTTGCTTACTCAGAGGGATTTCCTTTACAAAAATTTCATCGTTTGGTGCTCTTAACTGAGCTTTGATTATATAATTAATCCCCCGAATATTTTCAATATTTGATGTTAAATCAATTTCTATGAACAATTTTGCCGATTTTACTTCAATCGTAGAAAATTCAGTAGGATTACTAATATTCAATGGATCTTTATTATATTCGAGATTTGTATAGGGAAAAACTGATTTGATTTTAATATCATCAAATCCTATAACTTCAACAGTTTTCCATATCCCGATATCTGGTAATTTCGGTCCCCAATCCCAGCCAAAAGAATACTGCGCTTTCCTCAAATAAGGAACCCCAGGGATTGCGGCATAACCTGTGTTTAATTTTATTTTGTTTCTTTCTATATATTCACGACTTTTTGCAGTAGGACTCTTAAAATTGATTACTAATTTATTTCCTGATTGTTTTAGTTTAGATTTTACTTCAATATCATATCTAACAAACATGTTGTTTACGGAACCTATTAATTCACCATTTAAGTTCACCTCTGCTATTGTATCTAATCCATTGAACCGTAATAAAATGTGCTTATGTTCTAAAAATTCTGGATCCAAGTTGAATTCCTTTTCATAAAACCAATTAGATTCATAAATCCATTTCATCTCATGCTCATTTTCACCATAAAAAGGATCCTCGATAATATTATTTTCAAGTAGAGCTTCAAAAACAGTTCCAGGTACTTGAGCATCTATTTCAACTGATTTTTCAGAATTTTTTAATTCCCATAATCCATCCAATGATATTTTTTCGACTTTTTGCGATATACTCACCAACTCCAAAAAGGTAGAATGCAATTATAAAAGAACCTTTATTTAAAAATGAAATAAATCTTAAATAAATTGATATCAAGTAATGCATTAATCAGAACTATAAATATAATAAAGATATAAAATGAACTATTATCTTTTCTTAGTAACTGTTCCAAATATTGATGAGGGGCAAAAAATTGCTAGGAATTTAGTAGAAAGCAAACTTGTAGCTTGTGTAAACATTATTAAAAACATCTCTTCAATATATAGATGGAAAGGAGAAATTGAGGAGGATAGTGAACATTTATTATTGATCAAAACTACAGAAGAGAAGAGTGACTTATTAATTCAAAAAATATCTGAAATTCATTCGTACGCGAATCCTGAATGCATTGGTCTAAAGATTGAAAAAGGATCTAAAAAATATTTAAATTGGATTAAAGACGTTGTTGATTGAATAAAATATTATTTACTTTAAATCATGGTAAGCAATGCTTTTCAAGTAGATTGGGTTTTTGTTGATACAGTTATAATCATTTCATTATTCTTACTTCTATTAGGTGTAAAAATTTTCAAATCAACTCATCGATGGCGCTTAAGCTTTTCTAACGAGGCTTTAGAATATTATTCTTTTCCAAAACCATATGATCTTGGTAAGAGTCATTCCATCAAAACAAAACACTGTAGTTTGACGAGAAATTCTTCTTTACATAAACAGTTTGATGAATGTCCGTTAATCTTAATTTTAAGAACAAGTTTTAAAAAACATTTAACGAAAATCATAACAGAGGGTTTAAGCAGCTATGGTTTCAATGTTATTAATTTGAAACTTAATATTAAACTTGATTCAAGTTCAAATACGTTAAATAAAACTATTATTGATGAGATAAAATCCCTAATTTCATTAATACTAGATTATTTTAAACATGAAGGGCTTTTAACAAATTCAAAATACATTCTATTAAATTTATCAAAACCTTTCGTTCCAAATACAGAAATTTTATCAGACCCAAAAAAGATTGGATTCATATTAATTAATCCAAGGATGAATAAATACAATATTGGAAGTTTAAAAGAAACTTTTCGTATCTTACCACAATATCCTCAATTATTTTATATTTTTAGTAAAAGGAGCTTCTTTATTTTAAAAAATAATGATTTAAGACATTTTACTAAGGAATTTGATGAAACTATCACAAATAAAGCAAAATTAATAACACTAGAGAAATCCACTAAAAGTTTTAAATATTATGAAACGATTCTCTTAGGCATTATTATTGATATACTAGAAAATAAATTAATGAAATCTAAAAATTACACTTAATTCATGAAGGATAAAAAAATTTTAAGAGATCACCATAATATTATAACCTACTCGGAAGATAAATGGGCTTTATTAAAAAGTAAAAGAGTAAATGCTATAAAATTATTAGAATTGTTTGTTAATGAAGGCTTTAAGCCCATTGTACATGGAAGCATTGCCCGTGGTGATGTTCATGAGTCTAGCGACATCGATATCGTATTTATTCAAAAAGTTCCCTCATTCCAGATTGAGTATGTTTTAAATAAAAATGGTTATGAAAATTATTTTAGAGAAATTCTTATGGCAACACCACTAGATTCAATCAAATTGTATATTCATTTAAGTGAATTGGAGAGCATCACCATTCCTCTTTCTAAACTTGATAAAAGAATTTTTGAATTCTATAATTTTGGAGGAAAAATAACCT
>Ga0114930_10000692_pt1 | contig 34767 bp, 26 predicted proteins | sample AnhtaG_FD_87300 | JGI IMG/M metagenome (GOLD analysis project Ga0114930, IMG submission 87300) | Deep subsurface microbial communities from Anholt, Denmark to uncover new lineages of life (NeLLi) - Anholt_01485 metaG | ecosystem: Environmental > Aquatic > Marine > Oceanic > Sediment | place... | reverse complement strand
TGCCTGCAGCCTGAGCTGCTTTAATATCGGAATCGGCATCTCCGTAAAAGATTTGAATTTTATTCTCTTTAATAGGTTTGATCTTTAAATTTCCCCCTATTTTAAAGCCAGTAAAAATAACCTTATTTGGATTTTTTAGGCCAAAAGTACTGGCAAGTATTTCTGTGACTGATTCACTTTCTGTTCCTGTCCTCGCCGTTATGAAGTAAATAGAGTCACCCCTTTTTTTATGTATTTCAATCAATTTTCGCGCACATTCTTTAGGAATGCTGAACCTATCAAGTCCATTGTTCATCTCATCCCAGAACTCTTTTTCAAGGATGTAGGCATTGCTTCCTGGAGAAAACTTCTGCTGTCCATAGTAATAACCAGGACTTGAAAACAACACTGTATCGTCAACATCAAATCCAACATTCATAACAGGCTGATTTTCCAGACTCCTCGCAATATCTTTTAAAGTCACCCAGTGAATATCACTCTCTTGAATACTCTGGGTGCAGCTTGCCCCAATAAGACAAATAAAAACAAAAATAAGGCATATTCGTTTGTACATTCCTTTTTCTCCTTTTAAATCCATAGATAAATACCCTTTGATGCTATAACATTGGGAAAATGTGATTTATAAAGTCAAATATTTTAACCTCACATTGCCGTTAGGATTACACAGAGTTCCAGGTTTCAAAAACGGAAATAACATTCTCTGGTTTTGCCTCGAGCCCGAATTCACACTGTGCAATAACCCCACCTTCTGCATAAAGATGACGATACACTTCACGAACAGCATTTTTAATCTCCTGGCGGGAGCCATTGGGCAAGAGATGCTGTCGGTCGATCTCGCCCCAGAAAGTAATCCTCCCGCGAAACCGATCACCCAATTCTTTAACTCCCATGCAAAAGACCTGGCTGTTCAAGGCATCAATACCAATTTCAATGAGGTCTGGAATAATATCAATTATATACCCGTCTGAATGCATAAAAACATATTTTCCGTAGCTCCTGGCAATCTCCACATATTCCTTATACATGGGTTTAAAAATCTCGCGGAAGATATCCGGGGATGCTATAAGCGCCCTTTGTGTTCCCCAGTCGTCCATTAAGGCGATCGCATCCACATCAGTTCTTGCCCACACTTCAACCTCTTTAAGATAAAGTTCGTGAATCCGGCGCAAAAGCTCAAAGAGCTCTGAAGGCTGTTCCATCAGATCGATAAGAGCTTGTTCCATAGTCCGGATGAACTGAAACCGCTCAAAGGGTCTCACAACGGTCCCGGCAAGGACAAAACGTTTTGTCTCTTTACAGAATGTTTTGACAACATCTTGATCTAGGCAAAGGACCGATTCTGGAGCCTTAAAGTTATCAAGATCTTTCCAGTTTGCAACAAGAGGCTTGTGGACTATCCCGATCGTACCACTCTGAAGATTATTAAAAGTGCATCCCCACTCATCCACATAGATTCCAGGACTGTACCTGTCCCCTACTGTCTCCAGTGGCTCTTTGTATAAAGCAGGCGCGTCAATAATATCATCCGGAAAATCTTTATGCATTTTTTCTACAAAATCAGGATAATGTTCCTCGGCCCAGGGTAATACCCAGATATGACGGGGAATTCTTTCAGGTGAATCAAACGTGAGTGTTTTCCGGACAAGTTCCCGTGAGTTCATGATTTTTGCTCTCCCTGATTCCCGGGTGGAGCCCCTCCAGGGAAATATAAATAATTACGAAGATCAATTGATCTTCCCTTCCGTGCCCAGGACAAATCTACTTCGCACGGTAAAATTCCTTTTTGATAGCACTCATAAAAAACCTCAGCAAGGCCTTTCGCCCTTCTCATCTTTGTTTCCTTTTGCTGCAACAGTATGGACTCCGGAAATGTCACAATCTCAGGAACCGATTCTTGGATACCATTTACACACAGAGTCTGGGAACGCGCTGCTTCAGGACCACAAATAACAGGCTTTGGTTCTCTCACTGCAGCAACAGCATCAAACAGCTTTTGTAAGTTGTTATCTCCTTCCGGTGAGCCATAAAACTTTTCATTGCCTTGATTGTCTTTTGCAACAATATTATCCACTCTTTCCCCATACGTAACTTCTGCATTTTCAAACTTAAAAGAAAACATTGGACCCCGGTCTTGAGGCACCGCATGGGACGCATAAAATAAAAGTTCTGTGCCTTCTTGTGTAAATACACGACAGGCAATTGAATTAAAATTTTCTATAGGATAGGTTCTGTAAAGCTCTGCTGTGACTTCCACAGGCTTTGCACTAGTCTCTATTCTATCGCCCAGCACATAAAACAGATTGTGCAGAAAATGAGCCATCGCATTATTGGCCGGGCTGTCAAGAATCCAGTTGCCTGTCTCATCTTTCTTTTTCCCCAGCCAGCTGCTTTTTTTATAGTAGCCTTCATCTCTTGGCCAGAAACAAAGAGTTTTTAAGCACAAGGGCTTTCCCAGCAGCCCTTTAAGGATATCTCTCTTCAGAGCCTGAATTGCAGAAGAATAGGACCATTGGTAGCCGATCATAACCCAGCGTTGAGTTGTATCCCTCATTCTTATCAAATGTTCGGCGTCCTGTATTGTTGCTCCAATAGGCTTCTCGCACAACACATAACTTCCGTGCTGCAGGGCCTCACAGCTCTGAGAAACATGATAATGGATCGGAGAAGAGATAACCACAAGTTCAGCAGAATTACCGCCTCCATAGAATTCATGGAGGGAATAAAAAATAGGAATCCCACGATTCTTTATTTCAGAGTAACATTCTGACTTCTCAGGAAATGGGTCCACAACCGCACAAAGTTTTACCTTATCAGGTGAAAATTCCTCAAGCAGGGCTTTGAGGTAATAAAAACCCATGCCGCTTATTCCGACCATAACTACAGAAACTGGCTGTTGAGCTTGAGATGGCACTTTCCTTTTCCTCCTAAGGTAATCTTCTCTCGATCAAATCCACGTCAAAAATCTCTTTTGTGGAAAGATCCACAGCTATTGTTTTTATCTCAAAACCTTTGATGGAAGCATCAAAGGTTAGATCCAAGCACGGTATCGATAAACGTGTTTTCCTTTCCTTTCCTGTTGGTTCAAAAAGGCGCACAAGAAGCCAGTTGTTCTCTTCTGCCATCTTGACCGCTGTTACAAGAACTTCCTTATTACTCATTATAACTGCAGGTAAAGATCTATTCCCTTTTCCCGGAGGATTGCAGGAAAGAACCATTGGAGCTTCATTCTTGAAAAGAGCTTCACGATCGACTTGGGAAATCCGATTATTTGCCTCCCCTCCGTTAATCCAGAAATGGAAAATCCTTTCGCCTTGATCCACACGCGGCTCGAACCTGTCCTGAGGGACAAGAGGCTTTCCTTCTTCAACAGGATGCGCCGAGTAGGCCGCAGAACGCAAAAGGGAAAGGCGGAGCTCACCGTTTGTTATATCAAAACCATGGGTTCCATTATTTATCACTGTAAGAGCATATTGTTTATCTGAAGAGATTACCCCTACCCATTTCTGTGCCACCAGCTCTTCTTTTTCTCTACTAAAATCCTCGACTCCATAGGCCACCTGACCTTTGCAGCTGCCATCCCGGAAAGAAGTTGGAATGGCAAGTTTGAGCATAAAATCCTTTTCAGCCCAGAGCACTCGAATCTCTACCTCGAATTCACTCCCCTTTTTTGGAATCTTATACCTCAGGCAGGCAAATGAATGGTTATAATTGAATAAAACTTCAACCACGGTTCGGACCGGTCCATCTTCAATAATTCGAATAGGTTCCAATTCAGGTATTGACACACCAGCAAATCGAGCAGCCTCTTCCTTTGACATAAGAGTAAAAGCTCCCTGGACATCGCGGAAGGAACGGACCAACATTCCCCATGGGTCAGGATAGTCCTTAACAACAAGAAGGCGAAAAGAATCAGGATTTAAAAAATCAATCCCGTTAACCCCGTAACTTTCCACCAATCCCGTTTTGTTATTTATTACAACCTCTCCTGTTTCAGACTTGAATACTAAATCTTTTTTCTTTAATTCTTCTTTCCTTGGTTTGGATTTAACCTTTTTAAGCCGGCAGGAAAAACGGTTCATCTGACCGGATTTTAACTCAGCATGGAAAACAACTCTCTTCCGGTGGTCAACAGCTATGTTGCTGCTTTCCTTTTCGAGCTGAAAGGGAATAACCTTGTCATTTTTATTTGTAATCTCCGGAAGCAAGAAAGTATTCCGGTCATAATTCGGTTCAGCAGGTTGAAACTCACAGATTACTGTTTCGCTTAAAGGATAAGGATTAGGATTGTAGACAAAAATGGGGAATTCTCCTTCTTCAGCTTCGGGCTCCGCCCTGACAAGAGCAAAAAATGCCTGAGCCTTAAGGCGTGACAGGATTTCCAGTCCATGGTTCATCCTCTGAATAGCATACTCTTCAACCTCTGGAATGGATGAGCCGGGCAGGATATCGTGAAACTCGCAAAAAAGAAGGTCTTCCAGGGCCTCATGAAGTTCCTTTTGTGGATATCCCATGAGTCCCTGCAGCGAGGCATGGGTAACCATCTTTTCTGTGAAAAAATACGTGTTTTCCAACAAGCGGTGTTTTTGCTTGATAAGCGCCATGGTTGTATAGCAGCCAACTGCCCACGGATTGAGGTCCTGGGTATGTCTGGGAAGCTCGTTTACCTTTAAATCTAACGCTTTAAAATAGTCTTCCGGCCCTGCATGGCAAATTTCCCAGCCGGATTTCTCTGACATAAGCTCACGGAGCTGTTCAAGGTCCTCCCGGGAAGGTCCTCCTCCGTGGTCCCCAATACCCCAGAGCAGCATTCCAATCTTCTTTTCCGGATTTTCTGCCATCCATTTTTTAACACGTTCTCCTGCCTTACCTCTCTCCGAGTTATAATGAAACCTGGCTCTGTGAGCAAGGATTTCAGATCCATCATAGCCGACCCAGATAAAATCATCTGACGGGAGTGTTAGCTCTTTTATATCAGGACGGCAGAAAAGGTATGATGTATAACCAGCCTTCTTTAAGATCTGCACCAGTCCACGTGTATGCCCGAAAGGATCAAAATTTATAGCGGTTTTTGGTTCAACACCAAATTTTTCCTTAAAATATTGTTTCCCAAGAAGAATCTGCCGGACAAAAGATTCACCGCTCGGAATATTGCAGTCAGGCTGTATATACCAGCCGCCCATAATATTCCACTTCCCTTTTTTTACTAACTGCTGGATTTGTAAGAAAAGCTCAGGCTCATAATTTTCGATCCACTTATAGAGGAGTGCCTCATTATGGTTAAACACAAATTCCTCGAATTCTTTGCAAAACCGGGCTGCGGTTCTAAAGGTCGAAAGAGCCTCAGCAGCCCCTTCTTCCCATTCCCACAGCCAAACAGGATCAAGATGAGCATTGTTTATCAGATAAAGAGTCTTGGAAAACATATCGCCCTCCAGTTATTGATATTATTCAGGCAGAGAAGCTTTAATCCAGAGTTTATTCTTTAGATAGGATATTTTGGCTTCCTTATCCGAACACTCTAAAATGGTTCCATTCGAACAAAAACCAAAGGATTTTTCTTCCGGATCCCTTTTGATCTCAAGGTCAAGTCTTCCATTTCTCAGAGGGAGTATAGCCTTGATTCTTTTTATTCCGGGGAGAAGTCTCGGCCGTATCCTGAGATAGTCCATTTCAGGCTGAATCCCGATTATATGATGAATAAGAAGTATAAGCATCTCTGCCCAAGTCCATGGTGTTATTCCAACCTGCGGAAAAGGAGGCGCCAGTCGGTGACCATAAAATTCAAACCAGGAACCGGCCCGTGCGCCAGGAAGAGTCTCCAGCCACTTTAGCACACGCCACACCTTCTGCAGGTCTCCGGTTTCAGCATAAGAGCGGGCAATAAACAATGAAGGGAAAGGCCAGGGACCAGGTGAATCAGGTTCTGAGCTTTTATGATACCGCCCGTACCCGCCCCCTTCCCAGGCTTGATTCCATAGATTTTCCAGATTAGCCATGGTTGCCCTGGCAACAGAAGAATCAGCAGGGATAAAATCCAGAGCAATAGGTAATGATACAGAGGCATCCGGATTGAGAAGATGAATTCCTTCTGAAGATAAAGGTGCACCTTCTGGCAGTTGAGCCTCAAGCAAAGGCTTGACAGCCTCCTGAACAGAGCCATTTATGCTGCGGCGCTTGATAAATCCGCGGCTGTTTACCAGGCCATACCGGGTATCGTTCAACACGGCTTTTTTTATACGCTCTGCTTCTCTATCCCAGCGAAGAGCCTCTGATGCGCGGGAAACCAGGCGGGCGAGGGTTGCAGCAGAGGAAAGCCCTATAGAAGCCCACAGCTGATAAGTTATTTCCATCCCTTTTTCTATGCCGTGAACCCGGTGGCGCTCCCAGTACTCCCTTCTGTTGGCTAGCAGACCTGATGGAGAATGGTTTAAGACACTTTTTAGGGGGAATTCTGCCGTAGAGACGATTTTATCCCAGTTTTCTGTAATCATTTTATAATCTGCCGTCCACAGAACATACTGCACTAAGGCATAAAGAAGCACTCCGTTCTGGTCCAGTTCTACTTCATCGGGGTGCCGCTTCTCGCTGGAATCTATGGTATCTCCTTCTTCGGTCACAAATTCTTTAAACAAGCGAAAAATCATCTTTCGGGCAAGCCCATGAAACCCTGAAAGTGTCAATCCCACAGCCATCATAGCCTGATCGCGCACCCATTCCCGGTTATACTGCCAGATGCTGCCATCTACTTTTCCTGAACTTGATATTACAGCCGGCAGCTGAAATTTTGAAGCATTAATATAATGGTCCAAAATTGGTGAATCAAAAGAAATACAAGCCTTTTTTTCCCAGAATTCTGAGGCTTCCTTATCTGCTCCACCCTCAGAAACAAAATTTAGAAAAACATGCTTTTTTGCACTTTCCAGAGTATAGCGGAGAAAAATCCTTCTTTCTCCTTCCGGAGCTAAAGAAAATTCCTGTTTAATGATTTTTTTTAGGACTCCCGTCTGAAAGTCCACTTTAACACTGTTTTTTGTAAGATTTTTAATACACACCTCGCGGGTAAGTGCTGGAGAAGATAAATCCGGGCAGTAATACTGTTCGACGACCAAAAAACTGCGGGTTTTCCACTGGACTTTAACAGCAGGAATTGGATATTTTTTAAACCAGCCAGCCTCCAGTGCTTCTGCCTCAGCAGAATCGTCTGACGAGTTTGACTTGATACGGATTTTCGTGTTTTTTAGGCCGGTATCAGGATCAAAGGTCAGGGCTTCCCTTTTCTTTCCCAAACTCTCCGGATCCATAATGAGCAGCCCTACAGGAGTCCCTTCGCCCGATGGGGCGATCTGAACAGCCGCCTGAATTAATCCATTACCGAGAAAAAAATAAGATACATCTTTGAGTTTTGTCCGGACATCAGGATGCCCTTGCGAAGGATCATCGTCATAAAAGTGTTCTTTTACATCGATCATTAAAATGCCCTAGGTAACGCGGTCTTTAAAAAGAAATATAAACTTAAATATATACAAATTATATGTCAAACTTATTTTTCTGTCTGAAATTATTTTTTTAAAACAGGGCTGGCTTTTTAACCGGCTGATAACCAGATTTTAATCTGAAATGTCTTTTACGATCTAGCCAGGAATCCAGATTTTTTTTGCAGTAACCAGTTCTGTGCTACTAGTAAGCTGTAACGGAGAATTGGATTTTGTGTAAAAAACAAGACCTTTATATCCCATCAAATACTTATATTTTTTCTTTCGATATCCACTTTCAGTTAATACCACCAGCGGTTTCTCAGTTTTCGAAAGCACTGACATAAAATCGTTTTTTTCAACCCTCACGATGGCACCGGATGCTTTAATTGCCTGAGCAATTTTAGCAGCTGCTGCTGTGGCAGCAGCCGATGCTGCACCAGTGGCGACTGGGATATAAGTCATATTAAATCACCTCCTTGTATAATTGTTATATAGTCGGTTTCTTAAACCTAACAAATTTTCTTGAAGCGAAGATAAGTGAGATAGCCAATAAGAATTAAAAAATTCACAGTGATAACAGACCAGGACATAAATACCGAGTACAACTCTCTTCCTAAAACATTATACAGGGAAAAAGAAATTATAAAAAAATTAACAACAAGAAAACCTCTCCAAAATCTTGAGTATTTAAAAAAGTTCTGTAAAATAATCAAAACTCCTAACACAGACATTAGAAGCGTATAATCCCATCCCAGTGGAGATACAAGGGGAATTAAAATAAGTAAGATAGAACATTCCAGGACAGGGGCTTGAGCAATTTCTTTCCCTCTTAAAATAATTACCAAAACAAGGAGGGCAAGAAGGGCTATTATCAGACCGGAGAATACGTAAGAGAGATTTTGATTTCCCGTCCATTTCATGAAAAAAGCTATTATGGATATATTATCCTGCGAAGTAAAAAGTGCTGGTGTTGACCGGGAAAGAGTAGATATCCATTCTTTGAGGATTTCTATATTTCCACGAAAACCATAAAAAAGAGAGGGGACACAAAGAGATATAAATAAAAAGCCGAGTCCACTCAAGAAGGCCCTCCATTTTTTCTTAACCAGAAAATAGGGGAAGAATATAAGAGCATGAGGTTTTAAGGCCATTGCTATCCCCCACAGAATACCAGCATACGTTTCCCTTTTTGAAAGTTTCCCATTTTTTTCTGAAGTCAAAAACCAGACCATAAAAAGCAAGACCAATGTGACTACAGCATTGATCTGACCAAGCTGAATCTCTCTTAATAAAAACTTGGCTAATATCAAAGGAGGTAAGAAAACAAGGTATAAAGATTTGCCTGCCTCTAAAGGAAGAATCCTGTACGAGATATAGAAAAGGAAACAAGAAGAGAAAACAACAACAAAGTACCAGATAGCTTTAGCCGCATCAAGAGGAAGAAACGATAGAGGAAGATACAAAAGAGCAGAAGAAGGAAAATATTTGAACATATAGTGTCCATCTTCTGTCTGGTAAAGAGTTTCGCCTGTTCTCAGTCTTTTTCCCGCTTTGTGATTCACTTCAAAATCAACCATTTCTCCTTTCACTTTAAAAAGAAAAAGCAAGAGGAAGATTACGAAGCCTAATAAAAGGAGAAAGGAAACCTTTTTTTTCAACGGCACAATACTAATCTCTTCAAAACAAACGTCTTATTATATTGCTTGCCTCAGGCCCTGTGCAGTTATGTGGCTCCCGGTCTGAATTTGGGAGCTAGAAAGCTACAACAGGATATCTTTTTGCACCTTTTTATAAACTTCCTGGACTGAGATCGCTTTTAAACACTTATTATCGTTACAGGCAGATTTCCTGTGATTAAATGCAGAGATACAAGGACTGCAGGCATAATCGGAGTAAAACACAAAACAATTATCACCTAAAGGACCATATAACCTGGGAGTCTCAGGACCAAAAAAGGCAAAAGTTTTTATATCCGTCAGTGTTGAGAAGTGTACAGGACCGCTGTCATTTGTGACCAATACATCTGATATGTTATACAGAGCTAAAAGTTCAGTAAAAGTTGTCTTTCCAGCAAAATTAATACATCTTTTTGAGTCAATCTTATTGCAAATAATATCCGCCATCTTTCTTTCTGATCTTACGCCTGTAAAAACAATATATACTCCTTCATGTTTTAGAAGAAGTTGTGCAAGCTCAACATAATTATCTTCCGGCCATCTTCTTATGGGAATTATATCGCTTGCGTTTGGATTGAGCAGGATTATCTTTTTTGCATGAGCTATACCGTCATTTTCCTGTTTTAATTTCGCCAGGATATCTTCCTTAGCGTCTTTTGATAAACTTAATTCCGGAAGAACAACATCTTTCTCCACAATCTGTTTCTTGGATAAAGGCACATCTTCTAAGAGAGAAGTTATGGCATAAATCAGGTTGAGCAGGTTATAAGACATATGAATATAAGGATTATATGCCACTTTATGTGTCTGGTAGCTCCCTCTATATGATCCCTCATGAAAATACCTGAAAAATCCCACTCTGTTTTTCGCACCGCTAAGATAGCTTAGAATAGCTGTGGATCGAGCAAAAAGCCCCATATCTATGGATACATCTATTTTTTTTCTCCTTAATCTCCAGAGGACACCCAGAGAGGAAAACAGAAAACGGGTAAAATTACTGCTGGCTATAGTCATCACATTTTTGTTTGGGAAAACATCTAAAATGTCTGCAGCAGCCCGGTTCTCTTTAAAAGTCAGAAAAAAAAGCTCAGCATCTGGAAACAACTCTTTTGTTTTTTTAAAAAGAGAATAAGCCAGAACTATACTCCCCATCTCTACCAGCTCAATAAAAAGAATCCTGCTTGGATTTTTTATAAGCTTGGGTTTGTTGACTATCTTTCTTAATCCGTGAACACAGGATAGGATTAAACAGACAGGCACTCCTACCCTGCGGTCAACAAATCTCATAAAATTGATTTTCATCTTTCCTAATTCAGGAGCTTTCCAGAATTTTTACAAATAAAATCACAGCTTTGTCCAAAAGTTGCTTGATTGTATGTCATTGCGAGCTCTGCGCGGCAATCTCATCCTTCATTATATAAATTTTTCCAATACAAAACACGCTATTCAGTTCATTGGCAATATAGACATGATAATGTTTTCTCATATATTTTTTTCCAATAGGGTGCCTTTATTTATCCTTAGAGATTGCCGCGCAGAGCTCGCAATGACAAGAGAATCCTCTCGTATGTTCCCATTAACAGTAAATGGAACAAAAAATACATCCTCTAATGCCAAGTATCTTTGGGACATATCCTAATCATTAAAGACTTGATCCTTTACTCTTAACGTTGGACACGCCCGGACTTCTCACCAGCTGCCAGCTGTTCTACTTCCTGGGCTCTGACGATTGTAAAATCACCGCATATTGAATGCTTGAGGCAGGCAGCCGCAACTCCAAAAGAAAGAGCCTGCTGGTCAGTTTTACCCTTCAACATACTGTATATCAATCCGGCTGCAAAGGCATCTCCAGATCCTACACGGTCAATAATCCAAACGTGGTGCTTAGGGCTCTTATAAAACTTTTTTCCGTCATATAGACAAGCCGACCAGATATTCTCAGATGCGGAAATACTTTCGCGGAGAGTTAAAGCGACTTTTTTAAAACCAAAACGTTCAACCAGTTTTTGGGCAAGCTCCCTGTATCCTTCAATATCCAGCTTCCCCGCCTTGATATTCGTTCCTTTTGGTTTTATCCCAAATATGCTGGTCGGATCTTCTTCATTGCCGATAAGAATATCAACATACGGCATGAGCTCTGTCATTACAACTTGAGCCTTTTCCTCGCTCCAAAGTTTCTTACGGTAATTAAGATCTGCGCTTACTGTGATGCCTTTCTCCCTTGCAATTTTTAATCCCATACGTAAACTGGCTTCCACTGAATCACCAAGAGCAGGAGTAATTCCTGTCCAGTGGAACCACAAAACATTCTTTAATACTTGCTCCCAGTTTATATCATCCTCTTTTATATCAGAAAATGCAGAAAAAGCACGGTCATAGATAACTTTTGAGGGCCTCGGGCCAGAACCATGTTCCAGATAATAAATTCCCATTTTATTACCTTTTCGTATGATGAACCGTGTATCTACCCCATGTTTTTTCAGGACACTGCAGGCATTATCTCCAAGGTCATTATCCGGGAGCACAGTTACAAAAGAAACATTAAGCCCAAAGCGCGATGAGGCAACAGCAACATTGGCTTCAGCCCCTCCAAAGTTCAGGTCAAAATTACTTGCCTGTTCCAGGCGAATCCCTGGCGGTGGGGACAAACGTATTAACATTTCTCCAAAAGTAACTATTCTAGGCGCAAGAATATCGCCTGGAAGTTTTTCCGGCTTAGGGGTTACAGATTGAGAGACTTCGGGCTTGAGGATATCTTTCCACAACTTTATCTCGGCTTTCATCTTTTCAGGTTCATCCAGATGCTTGGTTAAGGCGGAAGCACAGAAAATTCCATCGGGATCTTTCCCTGCTGTTTCCTTAAGTGTTTCTATAGTAATTCCTCCCGTATAGATAACCACCACATCTTTAAAAGGACCCTTCCATGAATGCGGTAAATCCATATGAGAAAGCCTCCCTGAAATAGCAGGGAACAGTTTATAGACCCATTGATACGGATACTTCTCCCTCAAGTCTTCCAAAGAACAGCCATAGCTATCCGCCTTTTGAACCAGCTGTTTACCGACATCCGACAACCCACCCGGTACGCACATAACATCGCGCTGGACACAAACATCCACCACTGCTGGAATATAATCGGCTGATACAACACCTGCAGCACCTGCCTCGATAGCCTCCTCAGCTTGTTGAGGGGTCATAACGGTCCCGGCAAGCACAAGAGCGTCAGGGTATTTATTTAGGATAGATTTAATCCCATCTATTGCATATTCCGAACGTATAGCAATCTCAAGAATAATTCCGGATGGACTACAAATTTCATAAGCTGCAACACAGTCTTTTTTACTATTTGGAGCCAGTAAAGCGATCAGCCGGTTCTTTTTTATATCTGCGAAAATCTTTTCAGATTTTTTCATTCCATGACCTCCCCTATTCTCTTTCGCTTAATATAGCTGATTTAATTCCTACAACCGGCGGATGTTCATCCCGCCGCTGATCTCAACAACAAGTCCAGTTGAATATCCAAAATCTCCTTGTGCAAGAGCAGCAACAGCTTTGCCAACATCTTCTGGAAATCCCCACCGTTTTTGAGGAACAAAACCTTCTTCGATAAGCTTATCATATTTTTCCCGGACAGGAGCTGTCATACCTGTTTTAATAATGCCGGGGCGGACTTCATACACATTTATTCCATATTCGGTCAGTCTGTCTGCAAAGATTCTTGCTATCTGGCTAACCGCTGCTTTTGAAATACAATATTCTGCCCTGGAAGTAGATGAAACTTCTGCTGAGATGGAGGAAATAAAGATAATGCAGGGTTCCAGAACAGGATTCTCCTCAACGTGTTCTTTCATCTGATTTGCAATTCTTTGAGTGAGAAATAAAGTTCCTCTTGTGTTAATAGACAGAAGCCTGTCAAAGCTTTCAGGAGTCATCTCAAGAATGTCCATTCTTTTTTCCGGTGCAACACCAGCATTGTTCACAAGCACATCAATTCTGCCAAATTTATCAAGCGTCTCTTTGAGGATCTTCTCATGGTCATCCAAGGATGAGATATCCCCTTGAACAGGCAGGAAATCAGCATCTAACTCTTTAACATGCTCTTTCACTTCAAATAATCCTGCCTGATCAAATTCAGGCTTAAAAATGACGTCAACTCCTACAATGTCAAATCCATTTTTTGCCAATTCAATGGCAATCCCGCGGCCAATTCCCTGGCCTGCCCCGGTAATAATAGCAACTGGTTTATTATTCACTGTTTTGTCTCCTATTTAATAATATTGTCCTTCATATACTTTTTCCAAACATTTTCAAACCAGGTCTCTTCCTGTGGAATGGGCTTAATTTTGACCCACTGTTTTTTAATGTTTAAATTCTTATCTATATAAATTTCCAGTATATTCTTATTAACAAACGAATCTTTTTTATTCAAATGGAATTTCCACTTGTCGTCCAGCTCTTTACACGGTTTCTTTCCTCCTGGGTCCATCACAAGATAAGAGCCTCTGCTTTGGCCTCCCTTTTCCAAATATTCTCCTATCGCCTCAAGATACATGGCATGAATCAGGCAAAGGTCAAGATCCCTGAAAGCGCAGGGGAGCTCCCTGGCTGATGGCACTTTGTTTTTTTCTTTTAATCTTGAGTAAAGATCCCAGGCCTCCGCAATTACTCCCTTGATCTTCTCTGGATCCCGGATAAAAGCACCATATGTTGACATCCTTTCTTGAATCTCACTTCTTGCGGAATGAATGGATTTTCTGTCCGCAGCATGAGGATCAATTTTCTGCTGTGCAAATTCAAACTTACTTTTTATCTGAGCTTCAGCTGATGACTTAAAATCTTCTTCATCCAGTGGTTCCTTTTTATATCTTTTAGAGATAAACAATGCAGCACGTTTACTTCCGACCTGTCCTGAATTCAGGGCAGATCCACCCGGCCTATAGATCCCATGTGTACCGTTGACCTCCCCTACCGGGAAAAGATGTTTAATGTTGGATTCCCACCAGATATTGCCTTTAATTCCCCCGTTGTTATGCTGGGCACAAACAGCGATTTCAAGGTATTCTTTAGTTAAATCAATATTGTGACTTTTGTAGAGGTCTACAGCCGGCTGGTTCATCTTCTTTAACCTCTCGATGGGAGTGCCAAACAAGACTCCTGACTTTTTTAGATAGGCATAAGCTTCCTTATCTAAAAGTTTAAAAGAAAAATCTTCGAGCTTCCCGCCTCCACCGGGATTCCGGGTGAAGTCAAGATAGACTTTTCTCTTTTTTACCACGGTTTCCTGATAAACAAGGATATCTATTAAAGATGAACCATAATTATTTACCTTTCTGGGATCAAAGGGCCACTGGTATCCCTTCAAGAAAATAGCAGTGGCCAGCCTTCCCATGTCAGGAAAGTAGTTGTTTAAAAATTCATGCTTTTTCTTTCCATCCCTATCCGTGGAAACATACCTGGGAATAACCTGCTGGTATGACCCTGATAGGTTCCACCTGAACTTGATGGAAGCCAGCCCGTATTGCGATTCTGTAAGATTGTTGCCTATAGCACCAACTTCCAAAGCAAGCCCGCTGGAGCCGAGCTGGCTCTCCGGATAAACGGAAGTTTTATATATTCCAGCTGGCCCTCCTGTACCTAAAATAACATTCACGGCATTAAAAACAACAAAACCGAAGCTCTCAGAATCAAGCTTATCCTTATTTAGGGCAATGGCACCAATAACATGTTTCTCCCCGTTTATTGTTTCTGTCAGCAAAGAAATAACTTCGTGCTGGTTAAAAATATTTATTCCTTTGATCCGCACATCTTCAGCAAGACACTCAAACATAAGATGTGAGGTAAGGGGGCCAGCAGATGTAGCTCTTCCCCGCGGATCATGGTCAGTTTTGTATCCCACGTAGCCACCATACTGATCATGCGGAAATGGAACCCCCAGATTAACTAGATTGTAAAAAGCCAACACGGAGTTCTGTGCCTCACACAGTGCAATATCTCCATGCATACATCCTCCCTTGAACAGGTCCTTTGCCATTTCAAAGGGGGAATCAGGCAGATCTCCTAAAAGTGAAAGCTTGTAGTAAGTCTGTTTGTCAGACCCGGCATTATTGGAGGTCCCTCCTCCCCAGTTATCCGTCACGATGGCGATATCTTTTTGTCCGTATTTAAACAAGCAGGATGCGGCATTTAAAGCAGCTGCGCCACTACCGATTACAAGAGTATTAACAGAATATATTGGCAGGCGGATTCCTCCGCATTCAATCTGGCTCTTCCTCATTCCTACTCTCCTTTAATAAAAGCTCCTGATATTCCTTTCCATATATTTTTTTATCATGAACAGCACATCCGCTTATATGTCCATTCCGCATCAACTCAGTACACCGGGAGCATGTGATACATGCCTTTTTGGGATCCATAACACCCTTAGCCATTAAATCCCTGGGTGCATCCGGATAAGCAAAAGAGCTGCGGCCAAGACCAACAAATGAAACTTCTTTACGATTGAGACCAGCAGCCCCGACATAAGGAAAAAAATGGCGCAGCCAGGAATAGCCGGTACCCACAAAAGGAATATCAGGAAATTCTTTCTGGAGCACTCCTGTTACTTTCAGCAGGCGTGTTACTCCTTCAAGAGGGTGTTCGTCAGGTAATGAAGCTCCCGGAAGCGGGCGGTCAAAAGGACGCCCAAAATGAGGCTCGTGATAGGGGTTACCAACTGTGATATTAAAAAGGGAGCAACCGGACCGGATTAAATGGCGGAGCAGCTCTTTTGGCTCATTAAGATCGATATCAATTGAGCCATCCCTCAAAACTCCAAAACCGTAAGGAATCCCATCGTAGGCGCTCAAACGGACAGCAGTACAGATTCCCGGAACTTCCCCGCGAATGTCCTGTAAAACATCTAAAAGAAAACGCGTTCTACTTTCAAAACTTTCTCCGTACCGGCTGTTTTTCCGCGAATATGCTGCAAGGAGCTCATTGAGGAGATATCCGTTACAGGCTTTAATATCAACTCCTTCAAAACCTGCCTCCCCAGCCAGCCGGGCAGCTTCCACATAGATGTTTTGTAAACGGGCTAAGTCTTCATCGCTGAGGACATGTGTATTCTCTGCCTTTTTTCCCAAAGAAGCATCAGGGTTTGCGACATAGGGTTTTGGTTTTCCTTCCGGCTTGCTGTGCCGGCCTGAATGGGTTAATTGAAGCACACAGAAAATATCAAACGAACTTCCAAAAACCTTAAATGCAGAGTTCCGTGTGTGCTCAACAAGACGTTTGAACGTATCAAGATTTTGTGCAAAAAGCATCAACTGGCGGGGATTCGAACGCCCTTCAGGCACAACGCTGGTCGCTTCAAACCAGATAAGGCCGCTGCCACCTTTGGCATAGCGACTGTATCGGCGGAAAGTCAGCTGACTCGGAGACCCATCCAGTTCTGCATCAAATCCTTCCATAGGCTGAACAGCCAAACGGTTAAGAATTTTTTTCGAATTAACCTCTATGCTCTCAAAAAGAGGGGATATTGAATCCTGAAAGGGAAGTTCAAGGCCCAGCTCCTCAGCTTTTTTTCGCAGGTCAGCACCTGACTTGAACGAAAAAGATCCATGTCGAGACATTGCTATAATAGTATCTAAATTTGATAACAAAAAGAAATAAAAAAATTAAAGACAATATTAGACATTTTTAAACTGGCCATTATCCTTAAATACTGAATTCTATTCCCGGTAAATTGATGTTAAATGTCAAGGCCTGACATATTTCTCCTTTAAATCAAGGTAAATTTGACCTCAATTTCCCCCTGTGCTATAAGCTATATATGAGGAAAGAAATCCAACCTTTTTATAAAAAAGATCTGTCAGCGAATATTTGGAAGCTTCTTAACACATGTAGAGATCCAATATCCGGACCTAAATAATAAAGGCAAGTATGAATTCCTTAAAAAAAGTCAGTTTTTATTTTATCTTCTTTTTTCTAATTGAATTTTTATTCCTGACCTCAATCTCACTCAGCAATCAGAAAACAACTGCTCCAGAAGAATATGAAGATCCCCTCCCCTCTCTATCTTTAATTGGAGTAGTCATCTCAAAAAACCCATCTTCCTCTTTAGCTGTCTTAATAAATAAACAAACCGGAAATACAAAAATGCTCAGAATCGGTGAGAGTTTACTTGGCCTGAAGCTGGTTCAAGTTTATAACAACAGAGTAATTTTTCAAAAGAATAAAAAAACTTTTCAGATTTTCCTGGGAATGGGGAAATTATCTAGTATAGAAAAAAAAGTACCAGAGAATCCGGAAAATTACAGCCTACCTGAACAAACTACGAATCCTCCAATTACCAATCAATTGGATAGTAATGTAATAAAAATGGAACTCAACAGAGCAGAAGTTGAAAGAAGAATTGAAGCGGAGTGGGCATTGATTATGAGAGAAACAAGATTTGTTCCCAATCTTGTTAAGGGGAAAGTCAGCGGATTCAAAATCACTAAATTACCAGCAAAGAGTTTCTTATCTGAAATAGGAATTTATAAAAATGACATAATAAAAGAGATTAATGGAGTTGAGCTGAATGATGTACAAAAGTTACTCAGTTTATATAACAATTTTAAAGATAAAAATCAGTTTAAAATTAGCGTTGAAAGAAACGGAAAATTAATTCAACTGTCTTATATTCTGAAATAAAAGTGAAAAGAAATTTTGGGGAAGAGGAATAACATGAAAAAATTAACATGGATAATTATTCTGGCTGTGTTTTTATTTTTTACGCCGGGGTGTGGCGGCAATAATGGTGACGAGCAGGACGGCTCTGGTCAAGATTCCACTCCAGAAATAAACTACAGGCAGGAAATGCGCAGTTTTGTCCAGGACATCAGCACTTATGCAAAGGGAATTATGTCCGATTTTATTGTCATTCCTCAGAACGGCCATGAACTCCTGACTGAGAACGGAGAGGAAACCGGAACACCGGTAGCTAATTATCTGGAAAAAATTGATGGTGTAGAACGGGAAGACCTCTTTTACGGATATAATGCTGACGATGAAGCCACTCCCACTACTGAAAGAGCCTATATGATAGCCTTTATGGATATTGCTGAAAATAACGGCGTTGAGGTCCTTGTCACTGACTACTGCTCAACGCAATCTTACATGGAAGACTCCTATGCCCAGAATTACGTCAAGGGTTACATATCATTCGCAGCAGACCACAGGGAACTGGACAATATACCGGCTTACCCTCCTAATCCCTACATTGTCAACTATCTTAATATTACTTCCTTAGCAAATGCCATGAATTTTCTATATCTGATTAATCCAGACTCATTTTCTGATAAGGAAGCTTTCCTGAATGCTATAAAAAGGACAAACTATGATCTTGTTATCACTGACTTATAATACAGTGAGACCCAGGCCTTGACAGCTAATGAGATATCATCCTTAAAAGTTAAGGCTAACGGAGGGACCCGCCTGGTGATTGTTTATATGAGCATCGGGGAAGCAGAAAACTACAGGTATTACTGGCAGTCAGAATGGGCAACAGATCCCCCTTCCTGGCTGGCTGAGGAGAATCCCGACTGGCCCGGGAATTATAAAGTCCGTTACTGGCAAACGAGTTGGCAGGATACCATTTACGGGAATGATAATTCCTATTTAAAGAAGATTCTGGATGCAGGATTTGACGGCGTGTATCTTGATATAATCGACGCATACGAATACTTTGAGGATTTATCAAGTCTAAAAATGAATATATTACCATGATTAAACGATGAAAACCTTCCGGATCGGGATTGATAACTACGGTCTCCATCCCCTTCAGATGAATCCTCTGGAAATCCTGCAGTGGGCTAAAGACAACGGGGCAGAAGGCGTTCAGTTTTCAGGGCTAACTCCTGAAGATAGTGAAAAAATTGATCCGGCCTACCTGAAGGACATGGCCCAGTATGCAACATCCCATAATCTCTATCTTGAATGGGGAGGTGGACAGCACATTCCCTACAATACGAGCACCTGGGAAGAAGAAGACATAGTTGAGATTAACAAAAAAGCAGCAAAACAAGCAGCCACTTTAAATACCCGGATCGTAAGGTCCTGCTCCGGAGGCTTGATGCGCTGGAATCCCGAAAATCCAAAAACTGAAATCCTTTTACAAGAGATGGCAAACAGCCTCCGTTCTCAATGCCAAATGTTCAAAGACCACAATATCATTCTGGCTATTGAAACACATTTTGAATTTACGACCCACGAATTGCTCAGGCTTTTTGAACAATGTGACACAGAGCCGGGTGGTTATCTTGGTATATGCCTTGATACGATGAACCTTCTGACCATGCTGGAAGACCCTTTCCAGGCGACAGAAAGGATTCTACCATGGGTGGTTAGCACGCACATCAAGGATGGCGCGCTTCTTCTGACAAAAGATGGGCTGATCACTTTTCCCGCAGAAATTGGGAAAGGTGTTTTAAACTTAAAAAAAATTATCAATAAGCTGGCCACGCTGCCGCAGGAGATTTTTCTCTCGATTGAAGACCACGGCGGAAGCTTTTCCTGTCCTATTTTTGATTCATCCTTCCTGTCAAAGTTTCCTGATCTTACTCCCCAGGAGCTTTCCTGCCTTTTGCAGATGGCGCAACGCTCTGCTGAGAAGGTTCAAAATGGTCAATTATCCATCGTAAAAAGAGAAGACTGGGCAAACATCTGTGAGTCCCGACAGAAGAGAGATATCCAGGCATTAAAAGAACTACTTCAACCACGCCAGGAATAAAACCCTCTCTTTTCTATAATTGAATATTTATGACTGCACCTCTCCTAATTTTTGCTTTAAAATCCACATAACCACTTTTTTCTATTTGGGAGTTTTTATATTCAACATTTTTTTCATTAACACGAACAGCCTTTGCAGTTGACCGCTCTGGAAGCAGGACATGGAATGCCATATCCGACTGTGGAGCATGGATCTCAAGTACAATATTATCTCCCTTGTATTCAAACAAATAGCCAACAAATATGTCTGAATTTTTATAGCCGAGTTGAACCTCTGCCCTATTTATCCCGGCAGCAAGCCAGCGGGGAGAAATCCGGGCCTTCTTGAACAGCTTGAGTCTATCTTCCACTCCAACCAATCCTTCCAGGAAGCCGTATAGCATGGCGCTGGAGCCCCAGCCATCTGTTGGTGTGGCCTCCGGGCTTGTACTTGTCTCGATACTGGACGGCTTTCCGTCTGGGAAATACCACAGGTATGTCTCACCGGTTGTTGATATCATGTTATAGTAGCGTTTTAAAATATCCACTCCGTATTCTTCAAAACCAAAATTAAAGGCTGCCCTGGCAAGTTCACCGCCAACAAGAGGCAATATACCGCCATTAACATAAGCACCGCCTTTTAATCTATCGTCTCCAAAAATTCCGTCAGGAAACGGGGGATTTATTGAGAACCATTCTGCAAACGTTTCTGTTCTACTCCGGCGATTGATATACTCCTGAATGATCGAAACTGCCATTTCATGTGAAGCTGTTCCACGATTAATGTCCATAGGATTGCTGAGACTAAGCTGAGCGGATTCATCAACTCCAGGAATCTCCACAGGAGTGAGCTTCACAAAATGGGTGTAGAATTTTCCATTCCAGCATGTTCTATTCATATTGGTCCTTAAGGACTTTGCACGCTTCTGCCAGATCCCCGCAAACTTCTTATTCAGAAAATAGTCATACAGAAGCGACAAAATCCGGAAAGCTTCATAATATCCGCTGTTATCACCATGCATGATTCCCCAAAAAGTATCCTCTGTAATCTGGAACTGGAGCCACTCATGGGCTCCGGCCGTATAGGCAAAATCCCAGGTGTCGATAGTGTAGGCTCTTTTTACGAGTTTTGTTTTATCATCCCAGCGCCAAGGATGGGACAAAACATAATTAAGAGCTTTTTCCATCTTTGGCAAAAGCATCTGTATCCATTTATCATCTCCTGTGGCCTGCCATGCCAAAAAAGCTGCCTTAACAAACCTGAACTCCACATCCGCTTCTACAGGGACACGGATATACTTTGTCCAGTTTTCCCTCTCACTTGGGAGTTTCTCAGGAAAAGTGGTGAAATAATCAAATATACGGCCGTTATCAGCCTGTGTATCAGCAAAATGTTCAACGGTACTCTTGAGGTCATGCTCAAAGTACTTAATCCCTCTCAACATATCACTGTAATCCCTTATCCATATGGACTTTGTATCAGGAGTCCGATATCCCCTGATTTTTTTACCATCAATGACAATATCCAGCGAATTTTTTTCCAGAAAGGATTTAATCCTTGGGTAAAAGCTGTCAAACTCGGCTCTCCCTGTCTTGACAAAAATCTTTTCGCTCATGTCGGCAAAAATAACATTAATCATACCTTGGTATCAAGACAAAAACTAAATGAACCAGAGAGTTTAATTAAAGCAAACCTTTAAAAATCGTATTTTTTCTCGCTTATTATTCCCTCTCTCATTATCTCCTCACGATAACACAGAATCACTTCACCTTTGGACAATGCCAAATTTTAAAAGGCCTGACTCCGATGAAGCATTGACTTTATGTCCAATCCACTGTAAAAAACAAAGGATTAAAGTCAAGGGCAATGAATATTTGGGGACTGCACTTTATAGACCTGGTTATCATCTTCCTTTATATAGGTATCATCCTATGGCTGGGTAAACGTGTAGCAAAGCAAACAAAAAATACAGGTGATTTTTTTCTTGCGGGCCGAAAATTAGGAAAATTTTACCAGTTCTTTCTAAACTTTGGATGCTCAACAAACGCGGACCAGGCAGTTGCTGTTTCACGGGAAATTTACCGCCAGGGCATTGGCGGTATGTGGATTCAATACCTGGTTTTATTTCTGACACCCTTTTACTGGTTCTCCACATTCTTCTTTCGCCGCGTGCGTTTAACAACCATAGGTGATTTTTTCACCGAACGATTTAAAAGCAAGTCTCTAGGGGGGAGTTATGCAGTTTTTATCCTGCTTCTCTCTATTCTGGGCGGCGGGATAGGCTATATGATCGCTGCCAAAACAATGATGGCCATGACACCTAAATCCATAGAGGAATGCTCCTATGAAGAACGCTTGAGTGTGGAACAATTCCGGGAGTACCAAGGACTCAAATCAAGACTGGGCGAAGGCTTAACCACCGAAGAAAAGTTCCGGCATGAAGAATTAAATGAAAAAAATAAACGTGGTGAACTGCATTCTTTTATCTCCCATACAGACCCGGTTCTGTTCTATTTTATTTATGCTGTTATCGTGGGCATCTATACGATGCTGGGGGGATTTAGAGCGGCAGCCATAACAGATGCGATACAGGGATTTCTCATCATAACCTTTTCCCTTATTCTTATACCTATCGGTTTGCACAAGATCGGCGGCTTCTCCGGCCTGCATGCGTCTGTGCCTGATTATATGTTTGAATTATTTGGTTCTGTTACCATGAGTGAATATGCCTGGTACACAATATTTGCCATGGTACTCGCTAATCTTGTTTCAATTATTGCAGTTGCTCCGGGCATGCAAACTGCCGGCTCTGCCAAAAATGAAATGACCGCGCGTATCGGCATGATAGGCGGCATGTTTCTTAAAAGATTTATCATGATCTTCTGGGCCCTGGCAGGTTTATTAGCAATTGGTCTTTACACCGGAATGCTGCACGACCCGGACTTGATATGGGGATTTATGTCAAAAGACCTGCTCTTTCCAGGGGCTATTGGCCTTATGCTTGTTGGTATACTGGCGGCTAATATGTCAACCCTGGATGCGGGCGCTGTTTCCTATTCCGCACTCTTCATTAAAAACCTATATGAACCATTTAAGCCCAATAAGTCTGAAAAGCATTATTTATTTGTCGGCAGAATCGCTATTGCCGTATCATTACTTGGCGGGATAGCCGTGGCGCTTTTTGTCAATAATCTTCTGGAATTGTTCAAATACATAATTTCTATACCGGCAATTTTTGGTGCTTCTATCTGGCTTGGATTCATATGGCGAAGGCTGACAAAATCTGCTGTTTTTACTCAGGTCGCTGTCTGCCTGATAATTTATGCTTTAATTCCTAATCTTTTTCAAACGCTCAACTGGACCAAGTACAACAAATCCTTTTTACTGGAAACCAAACCAAAAACAGTCACCATCACAATGAGCGCTCTCACAGAAAATGTGGAAAAAGGAAATGCAAAATATGTCGGCCAGTCCATAAAAATACAGCATACGATCGAGCCATCAGGAATATTTTTCGAAAATGTTGCCCGAACCAACCCGGCTGATCCAAACTCTCCTAAAGCAGGTTTGGGAAGATTTCATGCTGAGATCTGGGTGCTGAGCTGGTTTGGTTTTAACTTTTCTAACTGTACGAAGGCACAGCTGGTTGCTATCCGTTTCCTCTTTGATGCGTTATTTCCATTTCTGTTCCTTTTTTTCATATCATTCGTGACAAAACCTGTTTCAAAAGAACATCTGGATAGATTTTTTGCCAAAATGTTTACACCTGTGCAGAAGACACCGGAAGAGGAAAAAAAGGCTCTTGAGGACTCCTACAGAAATCCGGGCAAATTTGAAAAAGATAAGATTTTTCCCGGGTCTAACTGGGAAATTCTCAAACCTACAAAAACAGATTACCTGGGATTTGGCGGAAGCTGGGTCCTTGTAGGAGTTATTATCCTTTTGCTCTGGCTTATGATATCAATAAAATAGAATTATCCGCTTAATATTCACACTTCCTGGCTTCCTCGGCATAAGCGCGAAGCAATTTAATCTCTGCATTAAAAAAATGGTCTGAAGGGGCCAAAACATAGCCTCCTCCATCCCCTGCTTCCTCAAAACATCTGCGGACTTCCTGTCTCGTATCTTCAGGGGTACAGTCTTTAAAATAATGAAACTGGTCAAAACCGCCAATTATACAGAGCCTGTCACCGATTCTTTTTTTTGCTTCCTTCAGATCAGCATCCCCACCCATGGCCGGCGGCGTAAATGTCTCTGCGGCATCCGGATTCATATCCGCAATTTTCTCAAGCAGCGGCATCATCCCACCGCAGGTGTGATATACAATCCGCTGGCCGGCTTTATGGGCCAGTTCGATCAATTCTACATCATAAGGGGCGACAAATTCATCAAAAATTTTTGGGGATATGACTGTAGAAGATGCATCTCCCCCGCCGTGCTCAACAATGTCAAATTTAGCTCCCTCCATGGATGAAACGTAAGCTTTCTTTCTCTTTTCTAAAATTTTTAACAAAGTGTGCACCCATTGAGGGTCATAGAAAGTCTCCAAAATGAGCTGTTCAATGCCGTATAAAACCGCAGCATCCTGCCAGCAGCCAGGTTGACCGTAGACATCAAATCCAGGGATAAAGCCTCTAATCATTCCCTTTTCGCCAAAGGCTTCTGCCTGTTTGTTGACCTCTTCCACATCACAGAGGGGAACGGTAAAAAATTCTGCAATAATATCAATATCGGCTTTATCTTTTATCAACCGCTCTGTAACCCAGGTTGTATGTTTATCGCTCTGTAAAACCATGGACAGATTATTTTTTGGTGTCTCAAAGTTAAAACGGACTGTTTTATATTTTGGATCTTGAATCTCTTCTGTTTTAATCCGCCAGTTGTCCGAGCAGATACGCGGTGGTTCTAAAAATCCTAATTCACCCTGTTCTGGATCAAAATATTCTCCACGCGATGGATCCGGCTTATATGCCACAACCCAATTGATAGGGTCTAATCCAAAGTAGTCGAAAAATTCCTGGTAAGAGATTCCGTTCATCTGTGTTTCAAGGAAATAAGGTAAAACATGGTGGGCAGTTACAGGAAGCCGGTCAGGAGTTTCTCTATTTATTGCTGCTAAAAACCGCTGTTTGGAGGTCATGGTTACACCCCTATACAGGAATTCGCCGGATGTTTTACCCGAGAATAATATACAACTTAACTATCTAAATTACTTTTTTCTCTCTTTTAATTTCCCGCCTTAAGATACTCCACGAGTTTATTCGGGTCGGGAAAGTATAAATCCGCTCCAATATCTTTTCTAAAATTTTCCGTTATCGGAGCTCCGCCAATTATTACTTTAATGTAGGGATACTTTACATGGATATCTCGCACAGATTTTTCCATGTTGAGCATTGTTGTTGTCAACAATGCACTCATTCCAACAAGAGCACCAGGAGAGTTTTTTATGGCTTTTATAAAGCTTTCTGTAGAGGTGTCTGTACCGAGGTCGATGACCTCCCATCCTGCACCTTCCATTACTATTTTTACGATATTTTTGCCGATATCGTGAAGGTCACCAGACACAGTTCCAATAATAAAAGTCCCTTTATGGTGTATCTCCCCGGACTCAAATCGAGGCCTTAATAATTCCATGGCTGCATTCATAGCCTGTGCGGCAATCAACAAATCCGGGATGAAGACATCCCCTCTGCTGAATTTCTCCCCAATACTGTGCATCCCGAAAATCAGTCCTTTATTGAGAACCTCCTGCGCAGAAATCCCTTTCTTCAGAGCTTTTTCCGTCAATTCTGCAACCCCTTCCTGCCCTTTCATATCCGGCGGATAAAGAGACTTCAGGCTGGCTTTACCCCGCTCTATACAGACGGCAATCCTCTGGAGAATGTCCTGCATATTTATTACTCCTGTTACTCTTCCTTTATGTTTTATATCTTATAGTATCCGGTAATCCCTTCCTGATGGCCTTCTTTTGTATAAAGAAATCGAAAATTAAGAAGTGAAAGTTTAAGGCTCAGTTATTCATAAATATATTTTACAAGATACTTTTTTAACGTGACTCCCTTATCAGACCTGGAATAAAGATAGTTACTTCTGTCTATATGTATGGCGTTGGAGGATTCAGGCAGTGTGAAGGTTGTTAGATGTTCTCCATCCATATTCAGCACATAAACATCCCGGCAGGGATTCTCTGACAGATGGCCGCCCAAAATAAATATATGGCCGTGTTTATCAAGGTCTATCCCTTTATAGACTATTTCTACAGGGTACTCGTCAAAAGTCTGCTTCGAGCCTTTCTTGCTCCTCGTTTTTACACTTCTTTCGTCCAACAAGCTATTTGTCCAGAGCGATTTCCCGTTTCTTTCGAATCCTTCTATCTTATCTTTCCACGAATATACGATATAAAAGTCTTTCCTTCTATCTATGACAAAATTGACCATATTCATCATGGTAAATTTTTTTTCAGTTGAATAAGTAATTTTCTCTTCTTCACTTTCATTTCCCTCAATATCATAAAAATATATACATGAGACAAAATCACCCTCAAACCAATCATAGATTAGGGCAGATACAACGATTTGATCCTGTGAAATGAAATTAAAATCCGCCACTGTGAACCGGAGTGGAATTTTTAATTCAAAGTTGAGATCTTCATCAAACACCAGGATCCCAGGGCTGTATATCTCTGACACATAAAGTTTGCCGTTATAATATTTTATTAGACTCGGACCCTGTAATTCTTTTTCTTCCCCCTTTGTCAAAGTCTCATTTAAAAGCTCTCCATTTTTATTGAATTTTTTTATCGAATTATCCTTTAGATCCGTTACATAGACATTCTCCTCATTGTCAGTTGTTAAACCGGGCCTTTGATATAGTAAATCTTCGCTTGTTTCTCCAATTGCAAGTACTTCTTCTATTTCGATTCCTTTCAAACTCTTCTGAGCTTGCAGAAATGTCAAACAACAAAAAAATAGGACGGGGATTAGAATCAATTTTTTATACTTCATTTTTTCCTCTATACTAAACGTATAATAATATAAAAGGGGTCGCGTCTCAACATTTGACATTTCTTATATCTTCTCCTCAGGGCAAAACAGGAAGCGAAGGTCAGTGGATGGAAAAAGAAATGTTTAGCCTGACTCCAAACACCTTGTTTTGATAGTACTGATTTAGTATGCTTAAAATCTATTTTTAAATAAGAACTAAGAGAATATGAACCACCCTTCTTTTTTTGGACATCACTCTAAGATCCTAAATATTGACCTGTCCAAAAACCTCATACAAAGCAAATCCCTGGATCCAGCGATAGTGGAAGATTACCTGGGAGGAAGAGGTCTTGCGACTCGAATTTTCTATGACGAGATAAATCCGGAGTGTGATCCCCTGGCAGAAGACAATGTTCTGGTTATTGCAACCTCCCTCCTCATCGGAACACGAGCACCAACTGCCTGCCGCGGACATATGGTTTTTAAATCACCGCTCACCGGATTGATTGGAAGCTCAAACTGCGGCGGCACTTGGGCAAATGTATTCAAGTCCTCCGGATATGATGTCCTGGTGATTAAAGGAAAGGCTGCAGAGCCAGTCACGATTGACATTTGCCCGGATGAAGTCAAAATCATTTCTGCAAAACATCTCTGGGGACTCGATGTTCACGATACCACAAAAAAGCTAAGTACAAAAAGTGAAGCAGGCAAGCGTCCATCCATCCTTTGTATAGGACCTGCAGGCGAGAACCTGGTCCTGATCTCAAGCGTTATGAATGATAAAAACAGGGCTTACGGCCGCGCAGGCTCGGGTGCTGTCTTTGGTAGTAAAAACCTCAAATCCATCAGGGTTTCCGGAAAAAAGAAAATCCAGATAAAGGACAGTGAAAGATTTCAATCAGGGAGGGACCAGGCTCTTTATTTGATGAAGGCAGCGCCAATTACAAAGCGTCTTCTACGCGAACTCGGCACCTCCGGGCTTCTTAAACTCATCAACATAATTGACATGCTTCCTCACAAGAACTTTCAGGATAATCTGCATAAAGAAAAAGACCTAGAAAAAATTTCGGGTGAGACTTTGCGGAAAAAAATACTTGAACGAGCCGGAGGGTGCTTTGGCTGTCCGATCGCCTGCCAGCGTCATACACGTACCGGAGATAAGAATGGAGAGGGCCCAGAATACGAAACGATTGTAATGACCGGACTCGACTGCGGGATTTATAACCTTGAGGCCATCACTAACGCTAACTATTGCTGCAACGAGCTGGGAGTGGACACAATCAGTTTTGGTGGAACTTTAGCCTGTGCAATGGAACTTTTTGAGAAAGGTTTTTTAAGCACAAAAGAAACCGAAGGAGCTGAGCTTCGCTTCGGAAATGCCAAAATCCTCAGAGAAATGGTTAAACTCACGGCATATAGAAAAGGTATAGGAGATAAGCTTGCTGAAGGCTCTTTCCGCCTTGCAAGCTTTTTTAAACATCCGGAATTCTCCATGACCGTTAAAAAGCTGGAAATTCCTGCGTATGACCCTCGTACATCTTTTACCCAGGCTTTAGGCTATATGACTTCTCCTACTGGTGCATGCCATCTGCGCGGGGGTTATGCCGTCTCTCTTGCCTTTTTTGGCGGGACCAGGGAAATTCCCCGATTCAGCCTGCTGCAGTCTCCTATTGCAATCAGGAATATGCAGAATCTTGGCATTATTCAGGACAGTCTCGGCATCTGCCGTTTTACAGGTTTTGCCTTTCCCACTGAACCATGGTCACGAATGGCGAGTGGAGTGACCGGAATGGATTTTTCTACATCCAGGCTGGAAGAGATAGCAAACAGAGTCGCCACATTAGAAAGGATTTTTAACCTTGAAGCGGGAATGAATCCTGAGGATGACACACTGCCCGAGCGCTTCAGCACGGAGCCTGTTCTTATAGAAGGGAAAGATAAACTTTTACAAAAAAAGGTTATAAAAAAAATGAGGAACGATTATTATGAAGTGCGTGGATGGGATGTGTTTGGAATACCTTCTCAGACTCTCCTTAAGACCTTAAAAATAAAAGGCAGAAAAAAATGAAAACAAAAAAATGGAAGGCCAGCAAGGAACTTATCCGCCTATTTCAGACGGTTGGAAGGGCATCGCTTATTTATGACATTCAGGATAGTCACAGCGGGAATATGGCCCTCCTGTGGACAGAAAAGAAGGGAGACAAAAAAATTGTTATCACCTCCACAGGTTCCCAGAAGGGAGACCTTGAACCAAACCAGATCTGTTTTTTATCCGCTTCTGAGACAGATTTTGGATATTATAAAGCCTCATCCGAGACCGATATTCATGCCCGAATTCTAACCTCCAAGGATGTTTATGCCTCAATGCACTGCCATACAAAAGACCTTGTTATAGCCACTCTTGATGACGAAAAAAAGCCCAATAAGCCGGCTCCCTTTGTTCCCATAGACCCACTTGGTTATTATTTTCTTGGAGGTCTTGTTCCTGTAGACTGGTTCAAAGTTCCGAGCGGGTCTCCAGAGATGATAAGAACAATTCCGGAACGTCTTTCCAATCATCCGGTAACAGTGGTTCAGGCTCACGGTGCTTTTTCAAGGGGACGGACTCTTAAAGAAGCTTTTTTCCTGCTTTGTATTGCCAATAATTCAGGTTATATTGTTCGTCTCGCCAACAAACTGGGTATAAATGTAAAAGGCCTGAGGAATAAAATCCAGTCTGATCCTGACTCTTTCTTCACTTATCCTCCAGCCAAATACTTAATTGAGGAGGAAAAACCCTGCGATTTCCCAGAAGAAGAGGAGATAACCAGAGAATTTTTCAAAGCCGGTGCAAGAATTTTTGAATCCCGACTGTCCCCTTTCCATACGGGGTCCTTATCTATACGCGGTGTTAAAACAATGCTCTATGCCCCAATGGCTTCAATGCCGCGGGAGATTGGGGGGCCTCTTCGAGAGATTCCTCTTTCTCTGGATAAATCAGATTCTCCAGAACTGCAGATTCATAAAAAGATTTATGCAAAGAGCAACTTCCAGACCGTAATTCACTGTTATGTTCCGGAGGCGGAGGCTCTCTCCTACTTCACAAACCCAGGAGAAACTGAACCGGTCGACCGTATTGTGCCAGTTGATGCTGAGGGAAGTTTTCTTTACCTGGTCATTCCGGTTGTCCCTCAAAAATTTGACTTTGATGAACTAGTAAGGCTCCTGCATGACTACAAGGTAGTAACTGTAAGAGGAGGCGGAATCTGGGGCGTGGGAACTCAATCTATTTCCGAGGTTCTGCATCATCCGTCATCACTGCGGGAGATCTGCCTCTATCGTATCGGAGCCCTTGAGCAGGGACTCGACCTCAAAAAAATGGAGCCCAAAAAAGCCAAAAGATGGTGAGGCGTGCAGGAAGAAAATAATAGTTACGTGAAAAAAAGGTAAAAGTGGCAGCTCAGGAGAGGCCTAAAAAAATAGAACCGTCCCCATTTATTAAACCGTCCCCACTTTTAATTTCCATTTTTTATGAGCGCTTGCTGGTTACCTCTGCTTCATAGCGCTGAATTTCCTCTATCCAGGACTCTCCAGAGGGAACTCCCATTTTCTGACAGTAGTAATCCCAGACTGCGCCATAAGGTTTTGTTTTTAGCTCCTCTAAAAGTGCCATACGGGCAAAGAAATTCCCAGAATCTTCAAATTCTCTAAGCTTCTCTTGAGGCTCTAAAAGAGCAATCAACAAGCCTTTTAAAACAGCTCTTGCACTGATAACCCAAGCCCCAACACGATTCACGCTGGCATCAAAAAAGTCAAGAGCAAAATGCACACGTTCCAGAGTTTTACTTCTGACAACTTCTTCAGTAACACTTTTTAACTCGTCATTCAGATTGACCACATGATCACTGTCCCACCTTACTCCGCGGCTTAAATGAAGAAGGAGTTCTTCAGAAAACTGTAAAATGGCAGAAATCTTGTCTCCAATCGACTCAGTGGGATGAAAATGCCCCAGATCAAGACAGAGCATAATGTTCCTTGAAATTGCATAGCCCAAGTAAAATTCGTGGGACCCCACAACAAAAGATTCACTTCCTATACCAAAAAGCTTACTTTCAACTGCATCCTTCATTTCTGATGGATTGTACTTTTTCGTAAATATTTCACCTAACGACTCTTTTAGCAGAGCACGGTGGGCCCAGCGGTCCATAGAAACATCCTTTGTGCCATCTGGAATCCAGAGATTGTGGATACAAGGACTTTGTTGCTCCCGCCCCATAAAGGCACTGATCTCGCGGCAGCGCTTAACGTGTTCGATCCAGAATTCCGAATCCTTCTATCCTTACTGCTAAGTGTAAAACCAGACTCTGCTTTAGGATGAGAGAAGCAGGTGGCATTAAAGTCAAGTTTAAGGTCCTTTTGCTTTGCCCAGTCGATCCAGCCTTTATAATGCTCAGGACTAATTTCATTTCTGTTTACTGACTCTTCTCCAAACTCTCCATAGATGGCATGAAGGCTCAACCGATGATGTCCGGGTATCAAGAAATAGGCTTTTCCAAGATCAGCCCGCAGCTCATTAATTGTTCTTGCTTTTCCCGGATAGTTACCCGTCACCCGGAGACCGCTTCCTCCGAGGTCAGAATTTAATTTCTCAAATCCCCCAAGGTCATCACCCTGCCAGCAAGGAAGCGAAAGAGATATTTTTTCTAATGTTTTAAGGGCCTTATCTGTATCCACGTTCAAGTGGGCATATTCCTCCCTGGCTATTTTGTAAGGTTCTTCAACTTTTTTTGTATTCATTTTTAGCCCTCCTTCATGAAGTCACAATAAATCAGCTTCTCCTGTTAAAACCATCATCTTGCGCTTATTTTACAGTAAGACAAGATATATCTCCAAACATAATAAGAAAATATTCGGGATAGATAAAGCGACCTTGTAGATCTAGCCTTCATGAATCGCTATTTTTGGGAATCCGGCGAAGTCGGACACCGAGTATGTCTGAGCGAAGCGAGTTACGCAGGTGCCGAAAAGAGCGACGAAGGAATGGCGTGAAAAATCTGAAGAGAGCGAAGCTATTCCGAATATTTTCTTATCATGCTCCACATGAATTGGAAGAGAACCATCTTATTTCAATCCTCTCCATTATGTTATAAGCTATAAAAGAAAACAATAAGGGAAAAAGCCATGCCCAAGGAGACAATGACTCCACGCGAGAGATGGCTGGCAACGCTCACACGCAAAAAACCTGATAGAGTTCCAATGGACTATTGGGCTACATCCGAGGCAACAAAAAAACTAATGAAGTATCTCCTCTGCAACAACAAACGGGAAATGCTTGAGAAGCTGCATGTGGACTTTGTTGTAGAAGTCAAGCCGCTATACCTGGGGCCGCATATCCCAAAAAATCACGATAAATTCCAGTGTAAATACAAAAAAGTCCAATACGGAGAAGGAGTGTATGAAGAATGTGTCTTTCATCCGCTGGCCGAATTCACATCTGTTGAAGAGATTGAGCGTAACTACACATGGCCAAATCCTGACTGGCTGGATTACAGCAATATCAAAGACCAGCTTAAAGGATACGAGATGTACCCAATAGTCGGTGGATATTATGAACCCTTCCTTATTTATAAAAGACTTCGCGGAGAAGAACAGGCTTATATGGACATGGCTAAAAATCCGGAAATTGTGCATTACTGCCTTGACAAGCTCTTCCATCTTGGCTATGAGGATATCCGGCGTATATTAGAAAATATTCCGGGTAAAGTGATGCTCTCCTATGTTGCAGAGGACATGGGTGCACAAAATGACTTATTGTACTCCCCTGCCCACATTCAAGAGTTCCTCATACCGCGAATGAAGCAAATAATAGAATTGGTGCATCAGGCAGGGGTGTTCGTATTTCACCATAATGACGGCAGTATCCGCCGTATTCTACCTGACTTAATCAGTGCGGGAATTGATATATTAAATCCGATTCAGTGGCGCTGCAAAGGTATGGATCGAAAAGAGCTCAAAAAGAAGTTTGGCGATAAAGTTATATTTCATGGAGGGATGGATAATCAAGAAACGCTTCCTTTTGGCACGGTTAAAGAAGTAAAAAAAGAAGTCCTGGATAATCTTCGTATCCTTGGAGAAGGAGGTGGTTACATTCTGGCTCCATGCCATAATATTCAGGCAGTAAGCCCTCCAGAGAATATAGTGGCTGTGTATGAGACCTGCTACAGAAATGCTTGGACATAAAATAAAGAGCAAGAATAACTCCAATAAAGTAAAAAGGAACAGGCTACTTTTTTCCCCTTTTTTCTCATTTTCTTGACCTGAACTTTTTTATCTCTTATAATCTTTGGGAAATGAATTGGGTTTACATAGAAGACATTTCAAACTTCAAAGATCAAGAAGTTGAAATCAGAGGATGGGTCTATAACAAACGTTCAAGCGGAAAAATCCGTTTCCTCCTCGTGAGAGACGGTACGGGGATTCTCCAGGGAACGATTTTCAGCCCAAAAAAAGACAGCCCTCTCTTCAAGCAATTTGATGACTTAACCCAGGAATCTTCTATCATTATAAGGGGGCGTGTTAGAGAGGAGAAAAGAGCTCCCGGAGGGCACGAAATAAATATAGAAGAGATAAATATAGTCCAGATTGCCCAGGAATATCCCATTACTCCTAAAGAACATGGCATTCCATTCCTCATGGAGCACCGGCATCTCTGGCTACGCTCACAAAAACAGCACGCTGTTCTTCAAATTAGGACCGAACTCGTTAAAGCCATACGGAATTTTTTCGATGGGAGAGGCTTCCGTCTTATGGACACTCCGATTTTGACTCCCAGTGCCTGCGAAGGGACCACGACTCTTTTTGAAACAAAATATTTTGACCAAAAAGCTTACTTGAGCCAGAGCGGTCAGCTTTACAATGAAGCAACCATAGGAGCTTTTGGCAAAGTATACTGTTTTGGACCAACCTTCAGAGCGGAAAAATCAAAAACAAGGAAACACCTGATCGAATTCTGGATGGTCGAACCAGAAGTGGCTTTTGCGACCCTGGATGACACTATTGAATTAGGGGAAGATCTTATTATCTACATAATCGAGCGCATTCTGGAAAAAAACAAGAATGAGCTTAAAATCCTTGAAAGAGACACAAAACTCCTCGAAAGAATAAAGAAGCCTTTCCCCCGCATAACCTATGATGAAGCACAGAAAAAACTCAAGGAAAAAGGCTCAAAAATGGAATGGGGTGATGATTTTGGCTCCCCTGAGGAAACACTTATGTCCGATATCTACGATATTCCTGTATGTGTAACCCACTTTCCCGCTAAAATAAAAGCTTTTTATATGCAGCCTGACTCAAAGCGGCCGGATTTAGTGCTGGGAGTTGATGTCCTCGCCTCAGAAGGATACGGAGAGCTTATCGGCGGCGGACAGCGAATCCACGACCTTGACCTCCTCGAGAAAAAGATTAAAGAACACAACCTTCCCCGGAAAGCATACGAATGGTATCTTGATTTAAGAAAATACGGGTCGGTCCCCCACTCTGGATTCGGGCTCGGCATAGAAAGAACCCTTTCCTGGATCTGCAAGATAAAACATATCAGAGAGACAATCCCTTTTCCACGCCTTCTCTACCGCATCTACCCCTAGTCAGCACTTTTTTCCCGAATTTTCTGATATTTAACATCCTTATACTACAATGAGGCGCTTTGTGTGGGAAAAACATTTCCTGTTAGATAAAAAGGAAAGTATTCGGAGATGGCTGAAGCGACCTTTGAAGATTTAGCCTCCCTGAATTGCTCTTCGAGGAAATCCGACAGAGTCGGGCGGCGAGTATGTATAAACTCGGGCCAGTGGATTCAGAAAACACGCAACTTTTGCCCCAGCGATATAAATATTTTAATTTTGCGAAGGCCAGCAGGTAAAAAAACC
>Ga0114930_10000691_pt1 | contig 34824 bp, 27 predicted proteins | sample AnhtaG_FD_87300 | JGI IMG/M metagenome (GOLD analysis project Ga0114930, IMG submission 87300) | Deep subsurface microbial communities from Anholt, Denmark to uncover new lineages of life (NeLLi) - Anholt_01485 metaG | ecosystem: Environmental > Aquatic > Marine > Oceanic > Sediment | place... | reverse complement strand
TGTGACCACAATTATAGAGCTCGTGGCTCCCTCTAAGCCTTGACCAGCGTTCGGGACCGGCACCGGGAGCCGGGTTTTCCGGGTCGTCCGTGCGGGCCGGATAGAGGTATCCGTCTTCTTCCTGGGAAGCGGCGATCAGTTCGATCAAGCCATCGGTGTATTCTTCCAACTCTGAATCGGGATGAACCTGAAGGGAATAGGCTATCCCTTCGATCACTTTGTAGACGTCCGTGTCATTGAACCGGCGGCCTGTGTATTTGCCCTCTTTTCGGCCAGCTCCGATGGCGAAATTATCCACACGGCCTGTCTCTTCATTTTTTTTGTTTGCGAAGGGGATGGTAATCCTTTGGTTGGTTTCGATCCGTGGCAGCCAGAACTCATCGGAAATCTGGACGGCTATGAAGGAAACCGGACTGATCGGGTAGTCCTTTTCTCCTCTGTCATTCTGCGGTGTCTCCTTTTTACAGGTGGAAACCGCTGTGAACAAAGCTAGCCAAAGGAAAAATAGAATTCCTGTTTTTATCGCTTTCATGAGGTTAAACCGTTCATTTTTAGCGAACTCGCCACTCGTGGATTCCGGCAGCAAATTTTTCCGGCAGTTGGATCTCCAGCCGGAGGGCTGTGGTTCGAACCGGTTGGAAACGGACGCGATTGTATTTATCTTTTTCAACTCCGTATGGGGTTGTGTTGGCAACAGGTTTCCATGTTTTGCCCGATTTGTAAAAGGCCTGCCAGGAGGCAGGAACGCGGCATTCCCCTTGGCCGGTGTCGTCGAACCAATATACCTCCACTTCCGAAACTCTTGCTGGTGCGGCAAAATCATACTGAACCCATTCCTCAGTACCCTTGTTGGGCCACCAGTGGAGATAGGGTTTGGAGTGGTCGTTGGAATCGGTCGGATCCCACTGATCATTGATGGCCATGCCGTCTTTGTCTCCGGATACGCTAACCTTACTCGTGGAAGCTATTGTCGGTTGCGGCAGGAATCTGGCCTTGGATTCGTCCCTGGCCAACCAAACGGTCATCTCTCCTTGTCCCCGATGGGCCCAAGCGTAATAGGGGATGGCTGTGAATCCTTGTTTGACCATCATCGGAGTTTTTCCGTCTTTGTCGTATTTGAAGGCCGCTGTCATGCCGTAAAGCCTGATTATTCCGTTTATCAAATTTTCTCGAAACTGGGGTACGAGCGTCGCATCATCGTCAAGGATGATGTTGCTGACATATCCATGGTTATCCACCCATTCGGCACAGTACACGAGGGGTCCCCGCTCCAAAGCCACCCGTCCGGCATTTTCCTCGACCTTCTCGTGGCTCAACACCCGGCGGATAGGCATCGGGAGTTCGAGCGCAATCGTATCTCCTTTTTTCCACTTGCGGTCGATCCGCACAAAACCATTTTCGACCGTGAAATCCAAAGGTTCCCCGTTTACTTGAAGTCTGGGCTTTTCATCGGACGCTTTCAAATAGGAATACAGATCGGATGGGACGGGTTGATTCCGGGCCCATCCCGGGATCCGGACAGCGATGGTGAATTTCTTAGCCTTTTCGGGATCAATGGCGATAACGATTTTGCCGTCCCAAGGGTAATCGGTCTCCTGTTTGACATGAACAACTTGGCTGTCCGTTTGGATCTCGGCTTCATTCTGCACGAACAGGTTGACAAATAGGTCATTTCCTTGAGTGGCATACACATACCCGGGAACAGAGGGTACGAATCGTGTGACATTGGACGGGCAGCAGGCACAGGTGAACCAGGGGCTGCGTTTGTGCTGGCCGTAACTCGTGAGCGGGTTAGGATAGAAAAACAGGTCGCCGGTCAGGCCGATGCCCGAAATGATCCCGTTGTAAAGGACCCTTTCCAGGACATCCAGATACTTGGCATCGCCTGTGAGCAGGAACATCCGGTGGTTCCAAAAGGCGTTAGCGATCGCCGCACAGGTCTCGCAGTAGGCCGAGGCGTTGGGCAACTCGTAATCTCCGCCGAAGGATTCCTCCCCACCCCTGGAACCGATTCCTCCTGTGATGTACATTTTTTTGCCGACCACATTGTTCCAGAGCGTATCGAGCGCTTTTTGATATTCCTCTTCACCCGTCAGCGCAGCCACATCGGTCATGCCCGCATACATGTAGGCCGCCCGGACAGCGTGGCCGACGGGTTCGGTCTGCTCGATCACAGGCTTGTGGTCCTGGGAGTATTCTCCGTAGAGCTCCCGTTCGTGGGGATGGCCGCGTTCATCCAGGAAAAACTTGGCCAGATCCAGGTATTTTTTGTCACCGGTCACACGGTAGAGCTTGACCAGCCCGATCTCGATCTCCTGGTGGCCGGGCACGCCGATCTTTTTGCCGGGGCCGAACACGCTTTCGACCAGGTCGGCATTTTTGATGGCGATATCCAAAAAGGTCCGCTTGCCAGTTGCCTGGTAATGGGCAACGGCAGCCTCGTACATGTGCCCGGCATTGTAAAGCTCGTGGCCCAGATACATGTTGGTCCAACGTTCATCGGTGTCTACCCAGCGGACTTTCGGTGGTTTGGGAAAAATCGACCGGGCCGTGTAGAGATAGCCGTCCTCCTCCTGGGCCGCTCCAATTTTCTCGATCAATTCGTCCAGGTATTTGTCGAGCTCAGGGTCCGGATGCACTTTGAGAGAATAGGAAGCGCCTTCGATGATCTTATACACGTCCGAGTCGTCGAAGGGGTAGGCCGTGCAAAAACCGCCCTCCTCCATTCCCGCTGCGATTTCGAAGTTTTTGATCCGGCCGGTCTCCGTGCTTTGTTCAAAGGCATACGGAATGGTTACGGTCCGGTTTGTCCCCATCCGCGGAAGCCAGAAATTATCTTGGAACTGGACAGAGGTAAAAGGCACCGGTTTGACGGGATAGTCTGTTTGGGATTTTTTCCCGCAGGCCGTGCACAAAAAAATCAGCGCAACGCTAATGAAGATAACAGGTAGCACATGTTTTTTCATTTTTCCTCCATCCTCTTCACATTCTATCTATTTAACAAAAAAAATAGAACCACTCCCATTTTATTTCTTTTGTTGTCCCATTTCCATATTGTGTGGACATCACTTTTAAGGTGTATTTTTGCCATAAGGCGTGTCCTCAGCTCTAGTGAGGATCTTTAAAGCCATTCCCTCACCGCTCTTCTCGGCGGCGCTGAACTGCGCACATTAACACCCAAACTCTTACACTCTATCCTCTGTTCCCGTGCTTGCCCGCATCTTTAATGCTTTAACAAAGTCGTGCTCAATACAACATCGCCGACAATATGGGATACCCATATTGTTACCCTCGAAGAACGAATCGGTAAGGCTAGATCCTCAATGTCGCTGCGGACATACCTAATGCTATTTCCCTTTAAAGAATGTACACACAATAGGAAATCGAGCTTTTTCACTTAATTATCGAAGGGAAGGGGCCGATGGTCCAGCCTGTTCTTTTTGTGATCAGGGCCTTTTTGGTGAATTCCTTGTCTCCGATTTTCAGGACGACGGTGTATTCTCCCGGGTCAACCATAACACCTCGCCGAAAAAACCTTCTCTGACCCGGCTGTCTCTCAGGAGGCGTCGGGCGCATGTTCCAGAGCACCCTGTTTAATCCCGCTGACTTTTTGCCATCCAGCTCTCGGATCACTTTGTCCGAGGAGTCCATCACACGGATTGTGACGTCGTCTTCGGTCGCTTCTTTCAGATAATAATGGATGAAGATTGCGTTCGGCTCATTCGGGGTAGACAGGTGCCTGTCGCCGTAAAGATGGTAGTTTCCCCACCCTCGAGTTAGACGCTGCGACTTGGGCTCGATGGCGAAAAGAAAAACATCCTTCTCCAAGACCCCTGCCCTCAATTCATGCAGCGGTGTCACATCCGTCACGAATATGCCGCGGCCATACGTGCCCACCACAAGGTCGTTCTCCCGGGGATGCACCAAGAGGTCATGTACCGGAACAGAGGGCATGTTGTTTTTAAAACGCACCCAATGTTCCCCTCCGTCGATGGAAACAAGCACGCCGCCATCCGTCCCCACAAAAAGAAGATCCGGATTTTTATGATCTTCGAACACGACGTTTATCGGAAGATCAGGCAGGTTGTTGACGATCGCTTTCCATGTGGTGCCAAAATCCGTTGTCTTGAAGATGAACGGGCGGAAGTCGTCCCTCCGGTAGCCGGTTTTTGTGATATAGGCGGTGGCCTCATCATGGTTCGAGGCAAAAACCCGGCTGACCCAGAATTCTTCCGGGCCTCCTGCAATAGCAATTTTCTGGGTCATCTCCTCCCAGGTTTCTCCTGAATCTTGGGTGAGCCAGACCTTTCCGTCATCCGTTCCTACCCAGATTATGCCGGCCTTCACAGGCGATTCCGAAATTGTAGTGAGCGTGCAGTACTGGATGTTCCCTCGGCCTGCGATCTTGACCGGATCGTTCAACGTCAGGTCAGGGCTGATCTCTTCCCAATCGTCCCCCCGGTTTTCAGATCGCATCAGCATCTGCGTTCCGGTGTAGATCACTTGGCTGTTGTGGGGAGATATCCGGATCGGAGGACACCAGTTGAAACGGTACGGATCCTTTCCCTCCTCACTACGTGGCTGGATGTTGGTGCGGGTGCCCAATTTTTGGTCCGTCCGTTGATGGCCGCCGAACTGCAGCGCGTTGTACACCCAACGGCTGTCCTCCGGGTCGACCTGGTTGTACATCCCATCGCCTGTTCCGACCGTGACCCAGTCCTCCAGCATGATTCGTCCTGACCAGGCGTTGCTCGGGCCCTTCCAGGAATCATGGTCCTGCATGCCTCCGTAGATGTTGTATGGATCTTCCATGTCCACGCCGATGGCATAAAATTCTCCCAAAGGGAGGTTGTAATGATGGTCGCAGGTTTTCCCCCCGTCGTAGGAGATAAAAATGCCGCCGTCGCTTCCCAAGATCATGCGATCGGAATTTTCGGGGTCGATCCAAAGGGTGCGCACATCCCCGAACATGGTTGAAAACAACCGTCTCGGTGGCCAGTCGATATCGTGCCATGTCATTCCGCCATCGGTAGAATTGCCCAGACAAATGCTGGTGACAAAGATGTTCATATCATTATGGGGATCGATCCGGATGATGTTAAAGGAATAGGCGGCTTTTCCGCCAACGTTGTCCTTTAGGTTGTTCATCTTTCTCCAGATTGATCCCCCGTCTTCTGTCCTGTAGACTTCTCCGCCGATTATCCTCTCCTGGGGCTCGATTCCCCTGCGGCGGTCCATCTCGGCTTCCTCCTCCAACGGCCGCCGCATGGTGGCGTTTTCGACCACAGCATACAGGATGTCCGGATTCTTCTGGTAGATGTCCAACCCGATGCGGCCGATTTTACCCGTGGGAAGACCCCCGGTCAGCCTTGTCCATGTTATTCCCCCATCCATGGTTTTATAGATGCCGCTTTCCGGCCCTCCCTCCTCAAAATGCCAGGGATATCGGTATTTTTCGTAGGTGGCTGCATACAGGATGTCGGAATCGTTCTGATTCAAAACAAGGTCGATAACTCCGACTTTTTCGTTGATGTACAGGGCCTGATGCCAGGTTTTTCCGCCGTCTGCGGTCTTGAAGACTCCCCGCACCTTGTTTGGGGAATAAAGATGACCCATAGCGGCGACATACACAATGTCCGGGTTTGTGGGATGGACAATGATTTTTGCGATGTGGTGGGAGTCACGCAATCCCGTGTTTTCCCAGGTTTTGCCCCCATCAGTTGATTTGTACACGCCGTTGCCGGAATAGGAGCTTCGGGCGCAGGCCACTTCTCCCGTGCCTACCCAAACGATTTCCGGGTCGGAGGGAGCCAGAGCCACGGCTCCGATCGACAGCTTGTCCTGGGCATCGAAGATCGGTTCGAAGGTCGTCCCGTTGTTCGTGGTCTTCCAGACACCGCCATTCCGTGTGCCCACGTAAAAAGTGTAAAGGTGAGCTTTGGTTGGAGATTCTGGAACGGTAAAATCTGTTACCCAGGATCCTGCTCGGAAAGGGCCAAGATTCCGGAAGGAAAAGGGGTTTAATAATTTTTCGTTGAAAGTATTCTGATTTTCTGCTTGAACATGGGTGACCAAACATATTGCCCAGATACCTATAAGTATTAATCCTAAATATGCTTTTTTGTTTTTCATGCGCTCTCCTCTTTCCTGTTAATCCTGTGTTATTTTATAAAGCTTTGGCATTTTACCTGATTAGGGGACGTCCCACAAGGTACCACCCTATCGTGTCTCCTCTTGAGGAGCATCCCTGATTTATGTATGATAACTCCCTGAATGATGAAATCAGGGATAGTGAAAGGAGTTCAAACGATGAAAAAATATCATTCTATCGGCTTTTTGCTGTTTCTAATAGGATTATGTCTTTTATTGATATCTTGTGGAAAAGAGAAAACTTCTGAGGAGGCAGATCAAATGAAGGAAGAGCCAAAGATGGATATTCAGAAGCAAGCATTCGGGCAAATGCCAGACGGACAGAAGGTGGATTTATATGTCCTGACGAACGGGAAAGGATTGTCGGCAAAGATCATGACGTACGGAGCTACGCTTGTATCGCTTGGCGTTCCCGACCGAAATGGAGATATTGACGATATCACCCTCGGTTGTGATTCTTTAGAGGGATACATGACAGCCTCGCCCTATTTTGGATCCACGGTCGGGCGTTATGCCAACCGGATAGGCAAAGGAAAATTTACCCTGGAGGGCGTGGAATACACCTTGGCCACAAACAACGGGGAAAACCACCTCCACGGCGGGATCAAGGGATTCGATAAAGTCCTCTGGCAGGCCGAACCTTTCAGAGAAGAAAAAATGGTGGGTGTCAAATTCGTGTATTTCAGCAAAGACGGCGAGGAAGGATACCCAGGCAATCTGGCCTGCACGGTGACCTATATGATGACCGAAAACGATGAATTGAAGATCACTTACGAGGCAGAGACGGACAAAGCCTCACCGGTCAATCTCACCCATCACAGTTATTTCAACCTGGCCGGACAAGGAGAAGGGGATATTCTTTCTCATGAACTGATGGTCGATGCCGACAAGTACACGCCGGTGGATGCCGGGCTGATTCCCACAGGAGAGATACGGAATGTGGCTGATTCGCCGATGGATTTCACGACGCCCCACTCAATAGGTGAGCGCATCGATCAGGTGGAGGGAGGCTACGACCACAACTTCGTGCTCCGGAGAGGCGGGGGAGCGTTGGCTTTGGCTGCACAGATTTACGAACCCGAGACGGGGCGAGTTATGGAAATCCACACCACGGAGCCTGGAATCCAGTTCTATTCCGGGAATTTCCTGGATGGGACAATTACCGGGAAAGCAGGAAAGGTTTACAATCAGCATTGCGGGTTTTGCCTGGAGCCCCAGCACTTCCCCGATTCCCCGAACAAGCCGAATTTCCCGTCCACCATCCTCGAACCGGGAGCAAAATACCTCAGCCGCACCGTCTTCAAATTCTCCACCCAATAATTCGGTACCGGGATACTTGATTACTTAATTCGGTACCGAATAATTAGGTGACGGGATACCCGACCCCTTAATTCGGTGACTCTTGATTCACAAATAGATCGCTTGATTAATCAGGTCAAAAGTTATCTAATTTGGTTCTGCATAATTTTGGAATAAAAAAGATAGGTGTTGGAAGGAGGGATGGTTATGAACTTACGCAAAATTTCAATATTTTTAACGGTTGCTTTTTTGATCTGCGTAGGCCTCTTGCTGGCGTCAAATAAAGACAATGGGGAAGAAGCGATCACGAATAAACTGATAATCGATGTGGACCTTGGAAAAGAAGTTATCAACAAAAACATTTATGGGCATTTCTCCGAGCATCTGGGCGGTTGCATCTACGGAGGATACTGGGTTGGCGAGGACAGTCCGATACCCAACACCCGAGGCATCCGGAACGATGTTGTCGAAGCTCTCAAACAGATCAATATCCCGGTGTTGAGATGGCCGGGCGGATGTTTTGCCGATGAGTACCACTGGAAAGACGGAATCGGCCCAAAGGACAAACGGCCCACCATGATCAACACCCACTGGGGTAAAGTGACCGAAAACAACCATTTCGGCACCCACGAATTCCTGGACCTGTGTGAACAGCTCGGTTGTGAACCCTACATCTGCGGGAATGTGGGAAGCGGTTCGATCCAGGAGATGCAGGAATGGGTCGAGTACATCACCTTCGACGGGAAAAGCCCGATGACCGATCTCCGCCGGAAAAATGGCAGGGAGGAACCCTGGAAGCTGAAATTTTTTGGTGTCGGGAACGAAAACTGGGGCTGTGGGGGGAACATGCGGCCCGAATTTTATGCCGACCTCTACCGCCGTTATCAAACTTATGTGCGCAATTTTCCTGGAAACAGGATTTACCGGATTGCTTGCGGCGCCTACAGCGACAACTACTACTGGACTGAGGTTTTGATGCGGGAAGCTGGAAACATGATGACCGGGTTGAGTTATCACTACTACACCGTGCCGGGTGGCTGGGGAAATAAAAATTCTGCCACGAAGTTCAGCGAGGCGGAATGGTTCGACAATCTCAAAAAAGCTCTCCTCATAGATGAGTATTTAACCCGGCACTCCACCATCATGGACCGATTCGATCCGGAAAAACGGGTGGGGCTGATCGTGGACGAGTGGGGAAACTGGTACGAAGTTGAACCGGGGACCAATCTATCCTTCCTGTACCAGCAAAACAGCCTGCGCGATGCTTTAACAGCAGGGCTGACCCTGAACATCTTCAACAGCCACTGCGACCGTGTCAAGATGGCCAACATTGCCCAGACCATCAACGTGCTGCAGGCCGTGATCCTGACCAAGGACGAAAAGATGGTCCTCACACCCACCTACCATGTGTTCGACATGTACAAAGTCCACCAGGATGCTACCCTGCTCCCCTCACAACTCAGTTGTGCCGAGTATGAGTTCGACAAAGACAGCATACCTGCGGTCAGCGTGTCGGCATCCCAGGACAAGGATGGCAAGATTCACATTTCTTTATGCAACCTGGATCCCAACGAATCCCAAGAGCTCAAGTGTGAGTTGCGCGGTTTTACACCTCATACTGTAACTGGCCGGATTCTTACATCCAATGATATGACGGCCCACAACACGTTCGAGAAACCGGAAATGCTCCAACCCAAAGAATTCAAAGATATAAAAATTGAAGGCAGGGGCTTGTCAACCGTTCTGCCTCCCAAATCGGTCATGCTGCTTGAAATTAAGTAATCAGGTATCCCGTCACCGAATTCAAATCAGTATTTCCACTTGTTCGTGTCTTCTCCAGGGGGAGCGTTCTTGGTGATGTGTGCAGCCATCTCCTTCTCCAACTCGCCGGTGTTTCTTCCGAAGGGAGACCACCCGTGGGTTTTCCTAGGACGGCCGTACCGGAAAGATCCTGCGTAATACGGATCTTTTGTACTCTCCAGGAATTCTTCCAGTTCATACACGGCTTCGTTCAGATAATAGTTGTCCATATCCCCGCATATCAGGTGCAATTTGCCCACAAGTTTGGGGCCGATCTCCGCCCAGTGTTGCTTGAGATAATACACAAGATCGAAGCGTTCTCTCATGTAAAGAGCCACTTCACGATCGATAACTCCCGTCAGTTTATCCCACAGAGGTTTGGGGTAGCCATCGTCACCCACAGGTCCATACGCAGCCTGCCAAATATCCAGCTGCTGCCCGGATCTGCCCTTCGTTCCTAACACGGCCTCCAACTGGCTCATCTGCCGCATGGTGACCAGAACCTGCCCGTGTGCGTCCCTCATGAGAGGGCGTTCCGGTTTCATCCATCCGGATTCGATGAAAAAGGCATTTTTGTCTTTATAGATATTGGTCAGGTCATAATAGTTGAAATCCACGGGGTCGGGGCAAAAACTCCAACCTCCCCCGAAGAAGTTAGGATGAAAAATCTGCAAAGCCAGGGTCTCCCACCCACCCGTGGAGCCTCCAGAAAGGACGCGTGCATAAGGTTTGCGAATGATCCTGAATTGCTCTTCGATTTTCGGAATGAGTTCCTTCATGATGGCATCTCCATAGGGTCCACAATTGACTGAGTTCACGGCATAGGAATCGTCGAAATAAGGACAGGGATGCTGGAAAGTCACGACAAGCATCCGGGGAAAATCCGCGGATGTCCAAGTTTTGTAAAACCCGGATCCGCCGCTTTCATCTGCCCGGAATCCATAGGGAGCTCGGGTCGAAAAGTGTCCCTGTCTGTAAAGGACAGGATAATAGACCTCGGGATGGGAATCATATCCCATTGGGAGGAGAATGGTGGCTCCGATATAAATGGGATGCCCCCAAAATTCCGAAAGAAGCTCGCTCTTGAACTTGATGCGCTTTACCCATTCGGTATCAGCCGGAACTTCGATGGGCGGGATCACCTGGTCCATGCTCAGCTTGATGGAGTAACCTTTGGAAGGATCCATGTGAACCTCTTGCACTTCACTGTGAAGATTTCCCGGAGACCTGTTGAACTGTTGGCCTTCCCACTGATCCATATGAGCCCAGATCACATGACCGTCGGCCCGTTCAAATTTTGTGTAGATGTTCAGCAAAGCCTGGACATAATAGTCGCCTGCAGGAATCTCTTCCAGACTTTTCAGAGGGTAACCCAGAGTCTTTTCATCGATGACTACAGATTCTCTTGGCTTAAGGTCATGAACATCCAACCCAAAGAACGGAACACTGTTTCTCCAGGACCCTGCCTGTAAGCGTGGTGCTCTTGTGTCATTCCTCGAAACCATGATAAAGATCCTTCCTGTTATGGCTTCTTCATGGACGGAGGATGGAAAAGACAGCTCGAACTGCAAGTTCGAGGTTTTATCTGGAGTACTGTATGAAAGGGAAACGAGGCCAAAGAATAAAGCGGTTGCTATAAAACAAACTAAGACGAAAACGGAAACTCGGATTTTTAATCGCATCGATTCCTCCATTTCTTTTTCAATTTAATATCTTTCCCGGCTAACTTTTTCTATTATCACAAAGGAAATAATGATTCAATGTTTTTGACATCACGAGAATGCTGTGTTATGAGAATTATGCCTTTAGATTTTTTGTTATGACGATGAATAAACGTACGGACAAAGACATCCAGGAATTGAATGTCAAGAGTGCGGATGGCAGAGCTATCTATAGCTGCCTCCAAAAACCTGAAGGAGATGGCCCTTTTCCGGCAGTGATCTTCATCCATGGGGGATTGGGGGACAATCAGGAGTACACGCGGGCCATGCTCGATTGGAGTGTGGCACAGCTACTGTTCAAACAGGGATTTGTCGTGTTTTCCACGGATTACAGAGTGGATCTGTCAGGGAAGGACATCGGCGATGTGGTGGCGGCCTTCAAGTTCGCAGCAAAGCTGCCCTATGTCGATGAACAAAAGATCGCCTATTTCGGAGACAGCCACGGCGCTTTTTTGGCCGTAATGGCCGCGACCCAAACCGACCCTTTTGTCCTGATCCACGGATGGGGAGTGGCCGACATGGCGGAATGGTACATGCATATCAAGGATTTGCCAGTCTCCTACTATAAGAGAGTATCTGAGGATTTAGCGATGTCATTAGGTGGCACACCTGATCAAGTTCCAGAAGCGTTCCTTCAGATTTCTCCCATAACTCAAGTTGCCAAAATCAAATGCCCGATCTTGATTCTTCATGGTGACAAGGATGAAGACGTGCCTGTAGCTCATGCCCATATAATGGCTCACGCAATAGAAAGGGCTGGCGGCCAACATGAATTAAAAACCTTCAAAAAAGCCGGGCACGGCCTGCGATCCCCTCAGGCCCGGCAGAAAATGGATCCTTTAGTCCTTAAATTTTTGAAAAAACATTATAAAAAATAAACGCCAAAACATTTTCATTCCGGGAAATTACTCATAATTGACATCATATCTTCCCTATGCTATAAATTTTTTGCATCCTTGAGAGGGTATCTTAAGAAGTTGTGAACTATGCTTACACCAGGGGATAAAATAGACCGTTACGAAATCGTCCGCCTCCTGGGACAAGGAGGGATGGGACAGGTTTACCTTGCCAAAGACGACGTTTTGGAAAGACATGTAGCCATTAAATTTCTCCCCGAAGAAATGGAACGTGATCCCATGACACGGCAAAGATTTGTGCGTGAAGCTAAATCTGCCGCCTCTTTGGACCATCCTTTCATCTGCAAGGTCTATGAAGCGGGGGAGAGCGATGGGAAGTCTTTCATCACGATGGAGTTTGTGGAAGGGCTCACTCTTGACGAAAAGATGCAGAGAGAACCCTTTTCTCTGAGAGAAACTCTGTGCATTGCCCTGGAGATCACAGAAGCTTTGGAAAAGGCACATAAAAGCGGGATCGTCCATCGCGATTTGAAGCCTGCCAACATCATGATAACCCCTCAAGGTCATATCAAAGTAATGGATTTTGGCCTGGCCAAGCGTGTCCTTCCCGGAGGAGAAAAAGAGCTCTCCCGCACTATGACGCAATCCTCCATCACAGAAGCGGGCTCCATTGCCGGCACGATCTCTTACATGTCTCCCGAGCAAGCCCGGGGAGAAGACATCGATTCCAAAAGCGACATTTTCTCGTTGGGAATCATCCTGTATGAGATGATTACTGGGGGGCACCCCTTTTCCAAGCCCAGTGCTATCGAAACCTTGAGCTCCATCCTCCGAGATACGCCACCTCAAACCCAGGTAAAACCAAAATCGGTAAACCCGATAATCGCTCCCATTCTCCGAAAAGCCCTTTCCAAAGATACCAGCACACGGTATCAGAATGCGGCAGAGCTTGCTTTAGACCTTCGAAAGGCGCAAAAAGCGTTGGCAGGCGGCCCCAATTTATCTCGCCTGCTCCCGATATTTGGCGTGGGCATTGTCGTCGTCGCCATATTGGTTGTCCTTGGTCTTCGATTTGTTATCCCCAGAAAGGCCATTGTTCCTGAAACCGGCCCACAACCTATATCGGTCTTGGTAGCAGATGTTCAAAACCATACTGGAGATCCGGTTTTCGACGGGGTTTTAGAGAGCATGCTCAGCCTCAGTCTGGATGGAGCATCGTATATTTCTGTATTCGACAGCCAGCGTGCCCGTTCGAAGGCCATAGATATCAGGCCCGGCTCCGAAGGCCGGATCGACCTAGAGTTGGCCCAGCTTGTTTGCCAGAGTGCCGGTGTCAATCTGGCCGTGAACTCCACCATCGAGAAAGACAATGGCGGCTATCTGATTACCGTCAGAGCGATCGATCCGACCAATTCGGAAGAGGTAGCCAAAGTCGAGCAGAAAATAAGCTCCAAACAGGATGTGTTTAGAGCTGCTGATATTCTAACGGCAAAGTTCCAATCAAAGCTGGTTGATATCCCCGATGATTCCGCAGAAGCCATGATAAAAGAAACCTTCACGACGACATCGCTGGAAGCTATGAAAGCCTACTCGGAGGCCCAGATGCTCGATGCCATCGGAAAGGAAGATGAAGCCATACAAGCCTACCAAAGGGCGATCGATTTTGATCCTAATTTTGCCCGGGCTTATGCAGGGCTGGCCGTGTCCTATTATGCTATTCGGGATTTTGCGAACTCGGAGACAAACTATAAAAAGGCCATTGATCTAATAGCCAAAATGCCCAACCTTATGACCGACCGCGAAAAGTACAGAACTCGAGGCGGGTATTATCTTTTCAAACAGAATTACAAAAGAGCCATCGAAGAATACGGCGCACTCGTGAAACAGAATCCGGATGATTTGGCTGGCCACACGAATCTTGCATTAGCAAATTTTTTAGGCTACAGGATGCAGGAAGCCTTTGAAGTGGGATTAAAGGCGGTGGAACAGGATCCTGAAAATCTCGATTACCGGTATAACCAAAGCTGGTATGCACTTGCCTCGGGCAACTTCGAAAGAGCGACTGTGGAGGCTCGAAAAACATTGGAGATCGATCCTAATTACGCCAAAGCTTTTGTTGTGCTGGCTCTAATTGCATTAGCCCAAGATCGACTTGATGAGGCAGTGAAGATTTATGGAGAGCTCGAAGCCTTGTCCGAGTCGGGAGCCACATGGGCTTGCATAGGATTGGCCGATCTGGCAATTTATCAGGGCAGATTAGACGATGCTGTTGCCATCCTGAACAGGGGAATAACCACCGACTTGGAAAGTAATCGGGGATTTTACGCCAATCCCAAATACCGGATGCTTGCCCAAGCCTATCTTCTTCAGGGTAAAAATGCGGACGCTATCGAAGTTGTTGAAAAGGCGCTTGAACTTTACAGAGGTGGAGAGACACAATTTGCAGCGGCACAAATCTATATGCAAGCCGGGCAAGAAAACAAGGCCCGCGACATCACCGGAGAGCTGGCCAGGCAGGTTCAGGATATCCATCAGGCTTATGCCAAACTGATCAATGGATGTTTATCGATGAGAAGAGGGGATGCCACGAATGCGCTGAAATTGTGCGATGAAGCGCAGAGTTTTGCTGATACTTGGTTGGGCAGATATAATTTGGGGCGTGCCTACCTTGAAGCCGGCGCCTTCGCCGAAGCTCTCTCAGAATTTGAAAAGTGTCAGAAACGGCGGGCAGAAGCTCTGTCTGTGTTTTTGATGGATTTTCCCACTTTTCGATATCTGGATTCCCTGGATTATTACATGGGTAGGGCACTGGAAGGATCGGGCAGCCCTGCCGCCAAAGACTCCTACCAGAAGTTCTTAGATATCAAAGCAAACGCCGACCCTGGCAACCCCCTCGTCACCGACGCCCGCAAAAGACTCGGCTCTCAATAAATATCTTCACGATATTCCCTTACCGAATAGGGTGGATTTCTGTAAAAAACTGACTCGTATTCAATAATCTTGCCATCATCCGTTGCTTGGATAGTTGATGCAGAGGGAAAACTGTATGTCGGGTATAACGAAAAATATCAATTGACTGTGTATGATCCGGATGGCGAATTGGTTTTCAGGTTCGGCCGAGATTTCATGCCGATTAAATATGAGAACTACAGAGGTGGTGCCAGTCCTGAGTATTGGTCTGCTTTTGATTCGTTCATGATCTTCGACGATGAGAGCAATCTTTGGCTTTTGCACCATACCGGGAAAGAAAAGGAAGACGGTTACGAGTATGATGTATTCTCTTCCAAAGGGATTTACTTGAAGCAGGTTGTGGTGCCTCATCGGATACACCGGATAAAAAACGGGAAAGCCTACAGCATCGTCCGGAATGAGGAAGGCTTCAGCTTCATCAAACGTTTCCGCTTCGTCCAAAATAATTAGGTGCCAGGTACCGAATTATTCTGAATAATTCGGTACCTGGCACCTAATTACTGAGATCAACGTAAACCATTCTTTCGAATTTTCGTCTTTATTAAAGAGGCTGGAATTCGTCTGTAACTATATTGATTGAATCAAGGAGGCGTTTATGGTCAATCGGAAAAATATTTTAATTTTCATCGTTTCAGTTGTCCTGTTGTTTCTGCTTGCGCAATCTTGTGCAAAGGAACCCAAGGAGGAAACACTCGCAACAATCCTGGAAAGAGAGATCCCCAGGCTGATGGAAGCGGCCAATGTTCCTGGACTGTCGATGGCGGTAGTCCAGGATGGGCAGATATTCTGGAAGAAGGCATTCGGCGTGAGAAGCCGGGAAACCAACGAGCCGGTTGACGAGAACACGATGTTCGAAGCGGCATCCCTCACCAAAACCGTTACAGCCTATGCGGCCATGCGCCTGGTGGAACGAGGGGAACTCGATCTGGATAAACCTCTCTTCGAATATTTTCCGAATCAAGAATATCCCAAACTAGCCAAAGATGATCGGTACAAGAAAATAACGGCCCGGCTGGTCCTGACCCACACTACAGGCCTTCCCAACTGGGGAAGTCGACTCATGCGAGAACCAGGCAAACAGTATGCCTATTCCGGCGAAGGATTCCTGTATCTCGGCCGGACCATCGAGCAGATATCCGGGATGTCACTCCAGGAGTTTGCCCAAAAAGAGATATTCGACCCTCTTGGCATGACCCATACTAGCTATGTCTGGAACGAGACTTATGCAGCCAACGGAGCATGTGGCCACGATCGTCATGGGAAAGTCAATGAGCTCAGGAAAAACACCAGTCCCAACGGAGGCGCTTCCCTCCTGACAACTGCGACTGACTACGCCACATTCATCTGTGCCCTCCTCAACGCCCAGGGATTGAGTGAGGAAACCATCGACCAGATGACCTCTTCCCATGTTCAGGTGACTTTGAACAGGGAAACAGCCGAGTTGTTCGCAAATGTTTTTTGGGGATGGGGATGGGGTGTCCAACCCGGAAACACAGGATTTGGATTTTGGCACTGGGGAGACAACGGCGACTTGAGGGCTTACGCTGTGACTTACAAAGATCGCGGCAAAGGCTTCATTTATTTTGCCAACAGCAACAACGGCCTGGCCATAGCCGAAGCTATCACATCCCTCATCGTGGAAGATCACCAGTACGCTCTCGATTGGTTGGACTATGAAAAGTACGATAATCCGAAAAGACTCGCCCGGCTATCAATCGAGAAAGCATTCATGAACGAAGGAATTGAATCCGGGCTGCAAAAAATTGAAGAGGCAAAAGAAACTTTTCCTGCATTGGTCGAGGAAGATTCATTGACGGAGATGGCCCAATACCTGGGTGGCAGCGGTAAGCAGGAAGAAGCTATTGCCGTGCTCAAAGTGTGTCTTGAATCCTATCCAGAGTCTGCCGATGCCTATTTGGGCCTTGGATTGACCTACCTCGAGACAGGACAAAACAAGGAATCGATCGAGAGTTTTGAAGCGTCCCTTAAGATCAGGAAAGGCAACAGATTGGCCACGCGAGGCCTCCAGTGGGCAAGAGATGCCCTGAAGGCAGAAAAAAATCCGGTTGCCCTTTCACTCGAAGAATTGGAAAGATTTGCCGGAGATTATGGTCCGCGACACATCGCACTTCGGGAAGGACGGCTGTACTATCAGAGAGAAGGCCGGCCGGAATACAGGCTCATACCGCTGAACAAGAACACATTCGCTCTTGAGGGATATGGGCCCTTTCGCATCCAATTCGTCTCGGATGAATCAGGACGGGTCACAAAGATCGTCGGCCTTTACATCCAGGGTAACACCGACGAATCCCCCCGCGACAAAAATTAAGGTTTGGGGCGGAGTCTTTTTCTCATGAAAGTGGTGAAAATGATAATGAAAATAATAACGCCCAGGGCAATACCAAGGATGAGACCGAGAGAAGATTCTTCTTCAGATAGGGTTTTTTCTGCGGCTCCGATAACAGGCAAGCTTATATAGGAGGCATGCTGCGTATTCCGATAAACAGATACTGTTGGGGGCGGCAAAAACTCCGGTGTCAGAGCATTGTCCTTATCCGCGCAGGTTATTGTTATCCGGATGCGATTTCCGGCGTTGAAAACATTTGATGTTGGTTGAAGATCGAAGGAAAGCTCGGCCGGCTCGCCAGTCTCGAGCTCTGCGACGTCCTCCTTGTGGCTGCGGTGAAATGGTAGATCGAGGTTGTCATAGTACGGCTCGTTTAAAGCACGGTGGGATGCCCTCAACGTCCCCTCTGAGACATAAAGGCTGACCCCCTCACCATCCACTTCTTCCAGATAGAAAAAGAAATCTCCATCCGTTGCCGTTGAACTCACCCAAAGGTGGACAACCGGATGGCCCGTGATCTCCAGATCTTCTCCCAATGCTTCTGTCGTGTAGGTCAATCCCTTTTTATCGTTTTCTCCTATGCCCGAATAATCGAAACCCTCTCCGACAGCATTATCCCATCTTGTCGCTGTCCCTGAGGTAGTCGTGTAATCCACCTCGTAATCGTCTTTCCCAGAGTTGTCAGAAGGAAATTCTGCACTCAAATGTCCGTCATTGACCGACTCCACGCTCCCCGATGGGCCTTGGTGAAAATAGTACTTTGTAAGTTTTTGCTCTGGAAGAGGCCACTCGTTGGCTGTTCGCCATTCATTATCCTTTGGAGCATTCATGACATGATACCTGATGGGCGGCTCATCCATAATGCCATTATCGATGCCCTTCAGCCAGTAATCGAACCACCGGATCTCCTCAATTATAGTCGGCATGAATTCTTCCTTTTGAATGTCGGGATCTCTGGGAGAATGGGACCATGCGCCCATGACGATCTTTTTTGGATTTTTGAAATTGCGGAACATAAAAAAGCCATCTCTGGTGAATGAGTCGAACCAGCCGCACCAGAGATAAATAGGGATACCGGACTCGTTGATTCCCTCGATATAGGCTGCGGGGTGCCAGGTATAAAATGGCTGGATTTCAGTCACTTCATCGATGCTATCGCGGTATTTCAAAGGGGAAAATATGTCGATAAGAGCCCGGCTTTGTTTGTGTTCCTCGATGGCTAATTTCAGAAAGGCTTCATCTTTGTCCTTGTCGACAGGGGCTGCAATGATTTGAGTATCCATTGCACTGGTCAGCTCACTCCAATGCTTTATAAAGTCATCGTAAAATACTCCTCCGGGATAGGCGACGGCATAAATATCGAAGAGGGCCACGACAGGAAAGATAGCCTTTAAGTGGGGCGGTTTTGTGCCGGTGGCCATGAGTTGCGTGATTCCCAAGTATGATCCGCCGGCCATCCCTACATTCCCATCACACCAGGCTTGAGAGGCTAACCATTCAATGATTTCGTAGGCATCCTGAGTTTCTTCCTGGGTCCAAATGCCCTGCCAACTTCCGAACGAAGCACCGGAGCCGCGCACATCCGCAGCGGCAAGGACATAACCATATTTGAGAAGACTTAGGTAAAGGGGAGAGTCCAATACACTCATAAGTTTGCCGTCCCGAACAAAGGAGCGGCGGTAGCGGGTGTGAGTCCAGATAACAGGAAGAGGATATTCATGAACTTTTTCAGTTATTGCTGGTCGAACAACATCGATCGCGATTCTGATACCATCTCTCATGGTCAAGTACTGCGATGTCCGTACCGATGAATCGTAGATTTCTTCAGAATAGCCTTTGTACTCTCCGAATTTCGATACCTTTTCTGTCTCTTGGGCCAGAAGGTTCCCTGTCAACACAAGGGTGGCGCCTAAAATCCCTAAAAGACAAAGCAACCGTATTGTTTTTATTTTTTTTGATTTTCTGTTGGATACCATACGCTCCCTCCTCTTTTTAATTAATTATGTACCGGGATACTTGATTACTTAATTCATATATTAGGTAATCAAGTATCCCGGTACCGAATTATTCGGCACCGAATTATTTAAGTCTTGCGAGGGCGGCAGCGGATTCGGAGTTGTGCTTGAAAAGAGTCACGGCCTTTTTGTGAAAATCAATCGCTTTTTCGACCTCCCCTGCATTCTCTTCAAGCAATCCATACGCCGTATGCATCCGCGACACCAAAATTTGATCCGGTATCTTGTCGACATTTGCCATCGCCGCATCCAGAAGCTCCTTTGCCTTTCCTGCATCCGACTCCATAATCATCCGGGCCAACTGGATCTTTGTCTCCACCCTGTTCGGACGCTGCTCCACCAATTTATCCAAAACCTGCCGTGCCTCTTCACTCTTTCCCTGATCCTCTAATAGCAAGGCCCTGATTTCCTGGACTCGTGCATCCCGTTCCCTGAGAGGCACAGCCAAATCGAGATGCTCCTGCGCCGCATCCTTATCCTCCATCTTTAACGCCACATATGCCCTCTCCGCCCTCACCCTCAGGTTGTTTTTGTCCAGTTCTGCCAGGCTGAAATCCAGAAGCTTTGCCGACTTCTCGTATTCCTCCTTGGCGATAAAACTTTTGGCCAAGTAATAATAGGGATCAGATGATGAATAGGGATCGGGAAAAGGATCGATCGATAAAGCCTTCTGCAGGACTTCGACCGCCTTATCCACGTCCGCCGCAAAATAATAAAATTCGCCCAACTTAACGAGAAGATCAACGACACCCGAAAATCTTTCCACACTGTCTTCTAAAAGCTCGATTGCTTTCATTTTATCATGGTCTGTGTAAAAATATATCTCTGCCAAGCCGAGATAACCTGTGCTGTCATCCGGGAATTCCTCGAATGCTCGAACATACATCTCCTTTGCTTTGTCCATCTCTTTTTCCCTCTGATAAACAGTAGCCTTCGCCTCTAAAAAATCCGGATGGCTCCCATACAACTTAATAGATTCCTCTAGGATGGCAAGACTTTTCTCTTTCCCTTCGCTTCTCAATGACATCATGGCCTTTTGAACCGCAGCCAGAATCTCACTCTCCTCATAACTCTCCAGGTTTCCCAAACCCTCGATGAAGTAATAAAGGTCCGGATCATTCTCCAGAAGCTCATTCCGTGTGTGCCCGTACCCGATCTTTTGGTCGGCCAACTTATCTGCCGACACATACGCCTCGACACCCACTGCAAAGTATTCCCACTCATTAAAATCCGCATAAAAATCCAGGGTTCTTCGCTCCTTTTTTGCCTTGAGAAACAACCATTTGATCTCTTCCCTATGCTTCTTCGAAAGGAACGAATGCACCTGGTGGGCAAACTCGTGGGCCACAACATTGAACCGGAGATACTTGACGTCTTTTTCCCAATCCGCACCGCTGGTGGAGTGAAATCCTCCGTTTCCCTTTATGTCATCCCACAGCCGCAGATCAAAGGTCCGCTGGCCCTTCAGCCCTTGGTTGTGTGGTGCCTTCCACAAAAATTTGTGAAACGGCGACAGATAAAAAGTAGCCCCTGCGATCTTCAACGCCTTCAAGTAGTTCTTAAGCGGCTGCACGGCCATACACAAAATTTTTTGAAGATCATTATCGAGCTTCTCATAATTGATGAAAACATCCCGCATAAATGGCGGCTCTGCGGCAAACTTTGCCGCAAAATCTCTTTCGATCTTCCCGAATCTGATGTTTATCCTGTCTTTTTTCCTCAGGAGGGTCTGGCACACGCCATAGTGAGCCAATCCATAGTTGGGATTTACGTCCAATGCCTGAAAGAACCAGGGGAGTGCCAAGTCATATTTTTCCTCATGATAATTCAACGTCCCCTTGCCGATTTTGGCCGTGATGTTTTTGGGCATCATCCTGAGGACTTTGTTGAAGGCCTGGTCTGCTTTTTTAAACTTCCTCTCCAGAAGATTTTTATCCCCTGTCTCTAAGAGTTCCTTTATCTTTGTTATGGTTTTCTCGTCGCCCTCGATCTTTTGCTCCTCATAATAATGAGGTGTCCACCCGTTTCCCAGGTAGACATAGGCCAAGTGGCAGTAAGGATTGATTCGCAGCGCAATCTTCGCCTGCTCGTACCCCTCATGCAACTTTCCCTCTCCCCGGAAAAGGATATTGGCCAGATTGGCCCGTGCATTGTCATCGAAGGGATCGAGCTCCACAGATTTCCTCCCCCACTCATTCCACTTGTCGTTTTCCTGCCGGATACGATGTATCCTCGACTGGATGACATAGGCCGGAGCAAATTCAGGGTCCACGTCTATACATTTCTGGATATATTTTTCTGCGTCCAAGTAGTCATTCCACCAGTAGTAGATCTCGGCAATACCGCATAAGGCCTCGGCAGATTCAGGGGGCCCTGTCAAGATAGCCATATAGATTTCCATGGCTCCCTCGAAATCCATTCTGTCGATTTTGAACCGTGCTGCAGACAGATAGACTGCCCTGCTGGTAGGCGCTAGTTCTTTAGCCGTTTTCAGGGCGGCCTCTGCCCTGTCAAAACGGTAGCGCTTCCTGTTAAGGTCAGACAAAGCGATGATACTCGGGAGATGTTCCTTGTCGATTTTCAAGGCATTGTCCAGGGATTTTTCTGCCGCATTGAATTTTCCGTTTTTCATGAGGAGCCGAGCCAACCAGTGGTGTACCTCTACATCATCAGGATTGATCTCGACCGCTTTTTTTGTCTGATCAATGGCCTTCTCGAGCTCCTCAAAGGTTTCTATTTTGCCATTGGGATCTTGATCGATCGCAAAAGCTGTGGGTGATAATAAGCAAAAGACGAGACCAAAAATGATAAATAATATGAGTTCCAAATTTTGTTTTTTATTCATCATCGAACTCCATGATGGATGACTGCTTTAATATATCATATCTGATTTTTTTTCTATTGTCCCGCCAAATCCCACTCTATTTTTATTACTCCCAGTAAAGCAAAATCCCAAAAACGGCGATTTTATAACTGGGAGTTATAAACAGACTTATCCCTTGAGGTTATAGAGAAGAGTTGATATCATTTAGCTAGATGAAAAAAGAAGAAGTTATCGGACTTATCAGGCAGACAGAGTCCCCGTTAAAAAGGCAACTTTTATCAGTTGCGCTCATTTCGCATCTTCTTCAAAAAAAAGGGAAAGAGGTCCCAATAGTCATAGGAGGCCTTGCCCTTTCCTATTACACAAGAGAGGTTTATTTTACGGCAGATATCGACCTTGCTTACTCGGATCGGGAAGCCCTTGATGAGGTTCTGACGGAAATTGATTTTGAGAAAAAGGGAAGATATTGGGTGAATGAAGATTTGAAAATTGCCATCGAAGTCCCTGTTGGTGTTTTAGCTGAAGAAGATTCCCCTCTGGAAATTGTCGAACTCGGTCCTGAGCTTCAATGTAAGATCATCGGGATCGAAGACTTGATTATTGACCGGTTAAATGCCTGTAAACATTGGAAATCTGAAATCGATTGCGAGATGGCAGAATTGCTGATCATGAGATACGGAAAGGAACTGGATTGGGATTATCTTGAAAAAAGGGCTAAGAAACCAGAAAATGATCTCATCCAAGAATTGGACGAATTGAAAAGAAAATCAGAAGCATGAGAGAAAGAAGGCGCAAATACCAAGATCGATCCACAGTGGATTTCCTGCTGCTCAGGGATAAGCTCGGCCTGAGAAGGTACAGAAAGCAGAAAAAGAGGGATGAGGAAGAAAGAAGGATCTTGATCGATTTAGGGTTAAAAAAAATAAAAGAGAAAGAAGATAAGGACTTTATTTTGATCGAATATAAAAGGCGAAAGCTCGAAATCTAGCTTTTGTGCTTTAGTAAAGATTCTTTGCCAGCAGAATCAAAGGATAACTGATATATTATTGACAGACATAAAAATAAAATTTAAGAGTTTTTTGTAGAAATAGTTTGATAGAATAAACCCATGAACAGGAAACAACAGCTCGAACAAAAGGGAATCCTTGTTCTTCGAGACTCAGATGAGGAAAAAGAAATTGAGTTTGAGTTGAATTTTCTTTCCTCCTTAAGTCTACCTCAGAGATTTTTAATGATGCAAAACAAAACTCAGGAATTGAAAAATAATCTAGAAAAAAATGGACACAAAAGAATAGATATATTTTTCTCGTATCTCGATGATATGATCAAGATGAAAAAAGCAGCTGGCAGGAACATAGACCTGGAAGACTTGAAGTATTTAAAAGAAATAAAAAAGAGAAAAGCAGCAAATTGACCTGGATTTTTTCCTGTGATATAAGCTTATCAGGCAATTCTAGGAGCCTCAATTCATGAAAAAGCAAAAATGGGTGATTTTTCCTATCCTGGTTGTATTTCTGTCAGCATTTTGTCTTTGGGCAGCCTCTACTAAAACCATCTGGTCCTTTTCCTACTTTGGAGAGGTTGATTTTTTGCACAGTCCTTCCGACATCGAGGTGGATCACGCGCGTTCCCTGATTTATATCGCAGACTCCGGCAACAACCGTGTCCTTGTTTTCGATTTTGATGGCAAATTGCATAAAATCATCGGCCGCGAAGGCCAGGGCCCAGCCGAATTTTCCAGGCCTAGTGGATTGTTTATCTTTGAAGACGGAGGATTGGCTGTTGCCGATCATGATAACAAGCGGATTCATATTTTCGATAAATTCGGGAAATTCGTCAAATTGATAAGCCCAAAGACAGTCGATGTCGCTGATCTTATTTTCATAGATGATAAGATTTACACCATCTCCATTTATGGTTCCAGCGGTTACAGCCCGGATATACGTTCAAAAAAGGAAACCCAGCCTCTGGTCAATGTCCTTGATCAAGAAGGGAATGTGATCCAGAGCATATCCGTCGATGATTTCCACGAATCCCAGCCCTTTTTGAGGGCTATCAAACATCGTGTTTGTTTGACTTTATCACATGATAAAAAATTCTTCCTTCCCCATTTTGCGATGAATGTGATTCATGTTTTTGGTCTTGATGGCAATAAAATCGGCGAGTTCGACAGGCCTTTGCCTTACAAACCGGAAGCTCCAAAACTTGTTCATCAATCGAAAGACAAAGATGGGATTATTCGGATGCAGGCTAAAATGGATATGATCAATAATGATGCTGAAATAGGTCCGGAGGGCAATCTTTATCTTTTGACATTCACAGAAAGTTTCATGAAGAGATTGGAAAACAAAGACCGCGACAGCCTTCCTCCGATACAGATGAGGATCGATGTCATCGACACTAAGACCCATAAATTGATCCGCAGCATTGACATCGATGGGGGTGCGAGATGTTTTGGCTTGTTGGATAAAAACCGGTTGGTCTATGCTTATGAAGACAGTGACGGCGAATTGTTTTTAAAGTGCATCGAGTACTAAAATGAAATGCCTGCAGAAAGAAAAGGATCAAAGATACCAGAGCGCAGGAGAAGTGCGTTCTGAGTTGGAAAAGATCGAACAGGGACTTCCCACCACCGAGAGGATCGTTGCCAAGAAAAAACCAACCACCTCGAGAGAGATCACAGTCAAGTTCAGCCTGGACAAACACCTCAAGTGGGGGTTGATTTTTGCTGCCGAAGAAAGCAGTCGTCTCCGGTCCCATGATCGAAAATTCCATCGCTGTCATAAGCTTCGAAAACCAAACCGGAGACCAAGGTTATGATTATCTGCAGAAAGCCATCCCCAACTTGCTGATCTCCCACTTGGGAAAGGATGCACGATCTTCTCGATCAGATGGGACAGAAGGGTGTCGAGTCCATCGACACTGATTTGGGTTTTGAGTTATGCCGGAGGGAAGGCATCGAATCCATTGTCATCGGCAGTTTTGTCAAAGCCATCGAACAGTATGAGGCTTTTTTGGAGTTGTGGAAGGACGCCGACCCCGGCCAAGCGGAATTGGAGGATGCCAAAAAACGCCTGGCTTCTCTCCGATCAAATTAGAAGATAATCTGATCCAAATATGATAAACTAGTTCAGCAATTAGCATTTGATTGATATGAAAAAGCCAACCATAAAAATCTCAGATGATGAGTGCCGGATACGGGAAGAGGACTGCGAAAAGACTTCGTAGACATCTTAAAAAAAATAAAAAAAGTCATATCAGAGACCAGGAGGATATCATGACTATTGCTAGAAAATTTGGGTATTTTTGGGGTTTTTTGGGCATGGTTGTTCTTTCATTTATGTTCGTGCCGTCATCGTCATATGGGCTGCAGTCTGATCAGGATAGTGATGAACTGAAGTTGCTGAGGAGGGAGTTTGAAAGTCTTCAACACCGTTTGGACGTTGTGGAAAAACTGATCGACGATGTGCTTTGGTTCCATAGAGTCGGGGATGTCTGCCATGTGGACAAGGTGCGCATCGTTGGCCCTCCCAATCCCCATGTGAAAAATCCCACGGCCATGGGTGCCAAAAATCCGATCAAGTTTTACAGCTATGTCTTCATTCCAAAAGATATCGACCGGAGTAAAAAATATCCCCTTCTTGTCTTTCCCCATGGTGGTGTACACGGGGATTTCACGACCTACCACACCCACATCATCCGGGAACTCATGGCGCAGCACTACATCGTGATCGCCCCCGAATACAGGGGGAGTACGGGCTACGGCCGTTCAACATACGAACTCATCGATTACGGCGGTTTGGAGGTCGAAGACAATTATTGGGCCCGCAATTACATGATCGAAAACTACAGTATAGTGGATAAGAACCGTGTTGGGATAATCGGATGGAGCCACGGCGGATTGATCGCTCTTATGAACATTTTCGACCATCCCAAGGACTACCAGGTGGCCTTTGCAGGAGTGCCGGTCAGCGACATCATCTCGCGTATGGGTTATGCCTCAGATAGCTACCGGGATTTGTATTCGGCCGATTATCATATCGGCAAAACTGCCCGCGAAGATGTGGAGGAATACCGCCGCCGCTCTCCTGCCTACAATGTCCACAAATTCCAGAATACACCACTGCTTATCCACACAAGCACGAATGACGAGGACGTGAATGTCCTGGAAGTGGAACATCTCATCAAGGCCTTGAAAGCTGAAGGCAAAAAATTCGAATACGAGATCTTCCAGGATGCTCCCGGAGGACACAGCTTCGATCGGATGGACCTGATGCTGGCCAAAAAAATCCGAGTCAAGATCTACAAATTCCTTGCGAAATACTTGAATCCGGATAATCCCATCCAGACCGTGGAAGCCTTGATGAAAGCAGGCTATAGGTGATAAAATAAAACTATAGATCAATGATTGCGGAAACAAGAATCATCAAAAAAATAGCTGATTTTTTTTCCCGGCTGTTTCAGAGCCGGAAGGAAAAAAAGGAACGGGAAGCTTCCCTTTTGCAGAAGTCCTATGATCTTCTGAACGAGTTGGAGCAGAAATGGTCTGCATCAGCGGACGAAAGAATTGATCTTGTCGATTACACCAATTTGCTTCTCCAGAACGCCAAGGAAATAAAAACAAGAAAAAACAAAGCCATTGTTCGCAATATACGAGGTTTCGCCAAAAGGAATTGTCTGGCAGGCGTGATACCGATACCAGAACTGGAGCGAGTACGCAGAGAGACCGAAGAGCTGATAGAGAAGATGAAGACAGACCTTGGAATCGGCGCGCCTCACTAAGGATTATTCATATTTGTAATCTTGGGATTGGCTCTGGTTGCTTGTTGTCTGCATGCGCAGACATCTGATTCGAGGCTCATTCTCAATACCACTCAGCATGAGCTACCAAGAGGTGAAATATCTCGGGGGTCGTATGCTGTGTTCGAAGACAGAGAGGCAAAATCAGGGCGGATGATCAAACTCGATCTGGTGATCCTCCATGCCACAGGACCTAATACCCAAGCCCGACCCGCTGTTTTATCTTGCAGGAGGGCCTGGTCAAGCCAATGTTGATGTGTACAGAGGGTATGTCGAATCATGGATCCGCCATGACAGGGACATCGTATTTGTCAATGTGCGGGGGACAGGAGGAGACAATGATCTCCAGTGCGAGCTCCATTGCCCAACAGCCTTCATGTTGTGGTTCCCGGCGCGCATGGTGTCTTCGGAAGCTGCACCGATGACATCATGAGAGAATTCCTTATCAACGGTTCTGCCAAAGGCATCGATACCTCTTGTGTCAAAACCATGACACTCCCTCCCTTCCGGGGAATTCGGTACCTGTCCCCGATTTATTTGTCCCCAAATTAAAGTTGAAAAAAAGAAGAGAATGGTATGTTATAGGATATGATGAAAAAAACAAATCCCGAAGATATCTACAAAGAGAGAATCATTACATTTGAATCACAGATTCAACGTTTGAGGCGGAATGAGACACTCCTGTCTGCAATAAAGCTGGTGGCCGTCGTTTGCGGAATACTCCTTCTGGTTAAATTGGCCACGAAATTTACCCCGGCTCCCCTTTTGGCCTTTATAGTCATCTTGATACTGTTCGCTGTTGCCGTTGCCATCCATGAAAACATCATCAAGAAGAGAAAGTTTCATGAGGCTCTCAAAGAGATCAATGAAAACGAAACAAAATCTTTGCAGGGGGATTTCCTTGATTTTGATACCGGGGAGGAGTTCATATCCACGGACCATGAGTATTCGTCGGATCTTGATATTTTCGGAAATAGGAGTGTTTTTCATTACCTGAACCGTACGACAACGAGCATCGGAAAAAGATTTTTATCCACCTGGTTGAAAATCTTTCCGGAAAACTCGAACACAAAAGAGGTGAAAGAGAGGCAGGAAGCCGTTCAAGAATTGGCTGACAAACTCGATCTCAGGCAAAACATCCAAGCCCATGGGAAATTTATCGAAGATTCCATGAAACGGTTAGAATCCTTCCAGGACCTCTTCGACGAGCCCGATGCTGTCCTGGGCAAAATACCGTTGATTGTATTCATTCATCTGTTCCCGTTGATCACTCTTGGAGCGGTTGTTTCGTTGTTCTTCCATGTGTCTTGGATTGTCCCGGTTGCGCTTGTTTTGATTCAAGGAATCGTGAATAGAGTGACAGGAAAGGTGCGGGAGCGGATCTATCTCCTTACATCACGCAATGCCAAGATCTTGACTGCCTACTCCAAGATCACTGCGGAGTTGGAAAAAGAGAATTTTGCGTGTAAAAAACTCAAAGGATATCAATCGGAATTATTTGTGGAGGAAAAGTCGGCTTCCTCTCACATCAAGAAATTGTCCACACTTCTCGGGTATTTTGATATGCGGCTGAGTAAAGAATTTCATTTGTTGTTCAACAACCTGCTCTTTTGGGACCTCAACTGCGTGTACAGAATAGAGAAATGGAAGAAGAAAACAGGACCTGTGATCCACAAATGGTTCGATGTCATCGGGAATTTTGAAGCGCTTTCGACTTTTGCCAACGCCTTGTTCAACAATCCTGATTGGACGATGCCAGAAGTGAGCGGCCCGGAGTTTGGACTCGAGGCTCTGTCCATCGGGCACCCGCTGATCCCAAAGGCGGAAAATATCCGCAACGACGTCAGCTTGCAACAGAAAGGAAATGTCTTAATCGTGACCGGTCCGAATATGTCGGGCAAAACCACGTTCCTGAAAACCTTAGGTGTGAACATTGTCCTCGCCACGGCGGGAGGCCCTGTGTGTGCCAAGCGGTTTGTGCTCTCTCCCTTGAAGCTTTACACGAGCATGAAAGTGACGGATTCGCTGGATAAGAAATTATCCTTGTTTTATGCGGAGTTGCAAAGGTTGAAGATGATAATGGATGCCATTTTGAGCAAAGAACCTGTGTTTTTCCTGATCGATGAGATGCTGAAGGGAACGAATGAGTCAGATCGCCATAAAGGGGCGATCGCCCTGATCAAACAGTTTGTAGAAAACAAAGCCGACGGGGTATTGGCAACACATGATCTAGAGCTGACCAAGCTCGAGCAAGATTACACGGAAACCATCACAAACTATCATTTCGACGGGTACATCGAAGAGGATAACCTTTTGTTCGATTACAAATTGAAGACCGGGATTTGCCAGAGTTCCAACGCTCTGGAGTTGATGAAAAGAGTCGGAATAAAAGTATAATTAAATTGGTGCAATAATTCGGTGACGGGATACCTGATTACTTAATTAATTTGGTAGTAAGCGCTGTATAGAATTAAGTAATCAGGTATCCCGTCACCGAATTTATATATAATGGGACGTCCCCAAAACCTTTTGGAGTATTGTTTCGTATATAGTAATTGATATGGTAATAATTATGTAATTATGATTGACGTAATGGAGAATTGTGTTACAATATGGAAGATTTTGCAATATATAAAAGGAGGGAAAACATGACAGTCGTAAGAAAAATAATCGCATTGCTCATCATTGCTCTGATCGGTCTCCCGATACTTTTTGGTGTCGTATGGGTCGTAGGCCTGACAAAAGCCACAGTGTCTTCTGAATTCATCTCTGAACTGCCCCAAGAAATCATTCGGGAAATCCCAGATATCGCAGAAAGGATCTTCGAGGAAGGCCAGGATGAAAGAGTGATAAGGGATGAGAGCACGCGGGCGTGGTTTCGAGCTGCCTCAGAGGCGGGGGTGTCGCCCAAGCAACTGATGGCTGATATCGGGCTGCTGGATTGGCTGGAATATGAGTTAGCCGAATCCCTGGATGAAGTGGGCGAAGTGCTCAGAGGTGAAAGAAGGGCGAGGCCTATCACGATCGATCTTCGTCCCCTGAAGGACATTCTGATGCGAGATGAGATCGATCAATACCTTATGAGAGTCCTGGAAGAACTGCCGCCCTGTGATGAGGAAGGGGAGAGGCAATGGATTCAAATTGGCCGTTGGGGACTCGAGAATCGTGAGCTGCCGGCTTGCCGTCCCGATATGGAAGTTGCCAGGGAGGCCTTTACGGAATGGCGGATGGAAGCTGTCACAGATATGGAGAATGAAGTCGAGATCTTCGAAGATGTCGACTTCATTCCTTTTGGCTTTTCCCGTGCCTTGCCCGTCCTCTCCTCGTTCCTGTTTGTGATCCCGGCCTTATTTATCTTTATCGGTTCCTTGATCGCGGCCACGTCTCCGGCCAGTTTCTTCAGGTGGTGCGGTGTTTCCACTTTTCTGGGTGCCCTGCCAGCTCTGCTTTTGGCCTTTTTTGTCAAGCACATCTCCTTGTGGGGTTTAAAGATCGCTCCGTTTTATTCTTCTGATTGGGACTCTTGGTCTCCAGAATTGCAAGAGCTGGTATTCGAAAAGACGAGCTGGATCCCGATGAGGATCATCGACCATATTTTTTCCCCTGTGGTGACCGTGGCCGCCATTGTTTGTGTTCTTGGAATCGTCCTTTTCGCGATTTCCTTGATGGTTCGAAACAAACCTAGAAGTAAAGCAGTTACCTCAGTTCAGGCCCCTCCGCCTGTATCTCCCGAAAAGGCTCCCGAGGAAGAAGCTCCCGTGAAGGCCGAAATCGCTGAAAAGGTTGAAGAAGAAGCTGAAAAGATCGAAGAAGAAGCTGAAGAAGTCAAAGATAAAGTGGAAGAGGGCGAAGAGAAGGAATTTGAACTTCCTGAAAAAGAAAAGCCAGAAGCGCCTGCAGATGAAACGCCAGAGTCCGAACAGGATGAATCCGAGGAGCCAGAAAAAAAATAGAATTGACTGCCCTGGCAGGCTATGATATCAATGAGGCAAACGACAGGGAGGAATTGGTATCATGGCAGAAAAAGGACTCGTCATAAAGTTAATCGTGAGATTCATCTCTGGGCTGGTCTTTATCGGAGCCATCCTGTTCAGCACGGCCGGCACCTTCAACTGGCCTGAAGCTTGGGTCTACATTGTCATTCAATTTGGCTGGTCGGCAGCTCTCACAGTCTGGCTCTGGCGCCATGATCTCGAACTTCTCAAGGACAGGCTGAAATTCACGAAGAAGTCGGCCAAAGGATGGGACAAAGTCCTAACGTTCGCCAGCTTGCCCTTTTACATTCCTTATTTGGTCATCCCGGGATTCGATGCGGTGCGATACCAATGGTCAAACGTTCCCGTTGGAGTGAAGATCATTTGTTTTATCCTGCTTATCGCTTCGTTTATCTGGATTTCCTGGATTATGAAAGAAAATACCTTTCTTTCACGATTCGTCGAGATCCAGGAGGAGCGGGGTCACAAGGTCATCACCACAGGACCTTACAGGTTCATTCGCCACCCTATGTATGTCGGAGCAACGATCCTTCTGCTATCGCTTCCCGTGGCTCTGGGTTCGCTTTATGCTCTCATCCCAGCGGCTTTTTGTATCGTTTTCATGATCATTCGGACGGTGCTCGAGGACAAAACCCTGCACAGGGAGCTTGAAGGCTATGTGGAGTACGCCCAAAAGACAAAATACCGCCTCCTCCCTGGCATCTGGTAAATTGGCAAATTGGGATCAAACCTTGACATTGGACATATTAGGTCGATCACCTAAAAAACAAAATAGACGGGAGTTTTTGCGGGCTTTAGGACTTGGAGCTTCTGCTCTGGCCCTGAGCCGATTTCCTGCATGTCGAAGCCGCGGCAAGACCTATCCGAACATCGTTTACATTATTGCCGACGACATGGGATACGGAGATGTGTCATGCCTCAATCCCGGATGCAAGATCCCGACACCGAACATGGATCGACTGGCCTCAGGAGGCATGATCTTCACCGATGCCCATTCGGGCTCTGCTGTTTGCACGCCGACCCGTTACGGAATTCTAACCGGTAGATACAGCTGGCGGTCGCGACTCGAATCCGGCGTTCTTTGGGGGTATTCCCGGACTCTGATACCAAAATCACGGATGACGGTCGCATCTCTGTTGAAGCAGCACGGATATGCCACCGCCTGTGTAGGCAAATGGCACTTGGGCTGGAATTGGGCGACAACGGATGGCACCATTTTCAGCGACAGGAGCGATGAAACAGGTGAGAGTGTGGATTACTCCAAACCGATCTCGGGTGGCCCTGTCGAGTTGGGCTTTGACTATTTTTTCGGCATCCCCGCTTCACTGGATATGCTCCCGTATGTCTATGTGGAAAACGACAGGGTGGTCGCAGCGCCAACAGAAACCATCGAGGAAACTGAAGGGCGCCGGTTTTACAGGGGAGGCCCGATCGCTCCAGGATTCAAGCACGAAGAAGTTCTCCCGAATTGCACCCAAAAGGCCGTTGCATTCATTGATAATCATGCCAAAACAAAATCCGGTGCACCCTTTTTCCTGTACTTCCCGCTTAATGCACCACACACTCCGATTCTCCCGACCGAGGATTTTCAAGGAAAATCCGGCATCGGTCCCTACGGCGATTTTGTCATGCAGTGCGATTGGACGGTCGGACAGATCATGCAGGCACTCGACCGCCATGATTTGACAGAAAACACGCTCTTCATCGTCACGAGCGACAACGGTTGTTCCCCGATGGCCGACTTTGATGATCTGGCTCAACAGGGACATCAGCCCAGCTATCATTTTCGTGGCCACAAGGCGGACATATACGAGGGAGGCCACCGCATCCCGTTTATCGTACGCTGGCCCACAAATGTTAAGCCGGATAGCACATGTGATGACACCATCTGTCTGACCGATCTTTTGGAAACGGTGGCAGCGATCCTGGATTTTGATCTGCCCGATGATGCTGGAGAAGACAGTGTCAGCCTATTGCCTGATTTGCTCGGCAAGGCTTTTGGTCCGGTGCGTGAGGCAACGGTCCATCATTCCGTTAACGGTTCGTTCTCGATTCGTCAGGGAAAGTGGAAGCTGGAATTCTGTCCGGGCTCTGGGGGTTGGAGTTATCCGGGGCCTAAAGAGGCCAAAAAGCTTGGCCTGCCCAAATTTCAACTCTACGATCTCAGCCAGGATATCGGAGAACAAAATAATGTGATGGATAAACATCCTGAGGTGGTCGAATATTTGATAAAGCTTGTAGCAAAATATGTAAACGACGGCCGCAGTACTCCAGGCCCTGCCCAAAAAAACGACCGCCCAGTATCGATTTTATTTTGGTAACGATTTCATTAATTCGGTGACGGGATACCCGACCCCCGAATTAATATTGAGGCCTAAGAATTAAGGGGTCGGGTATCCCGGTACGAAATTAATGTATCTCCGTGACTTATGCAAAATTCAAAGATGGAAAAGAATTCAAAAACATGGAGATGAAGTACACGAGAATAAAATAGGGATTGGACTGAAGATTGAACCTTTTGCGTGAGTTTGCGTATAATTGATTGGATAGATTTTGCAGGCATAAAAGGAGGTTTCATGATCAAATTATCCAAAAATTCAATCGTATCCGTTTTTGTAGGAATAGCTTTCTTGATCTGTTTACTGAGTTTTCCTGCGACAGCCCAGGATCTGGAAAAGAAGTATGCACCGATCGTGGGGGATTTTGAGTTCGACATGAGTGATTCTGGAATGGAAGTTATGACTGTACAGATTTATGTCGAAAATGAAACGCTCTGGGCCTGGCCGCAAGACATGGGAGACCCCGGAGAATTGATCCCCAAAGAAGGCGAAGAATTCGTGTTTACCATCGAATCTGGGGACGGGAGTGAATGGACGCTGGAATTTTTGAAAGACGAAAGCGGAAAATACACAAAATGCCATGCGGTGAATGAAGTGATGGCAATGGATATCACAGGGGAAAAAATTATAAAATAGTCTGCTATTTTCTTAATTCATACATCTTTGAATAATTCGGGGACAGGTACCGAATTATGTCCCCGAATTATTAGAGAAATCCATGGGTTATGTAAAAAATCCCATCTTGTCGAGAAGCGTTTTGGTTGTCTCAGAAATTTCAAGTCCATCTATCTCATCACGACCGAACCATCGGGCGTCGCTGACGTCGTCGGCAGGGTGAAGGTCCCCGCTGACGTATTCGGCAAGGAGGTCCACGATCACATAATGGAATATGACATACCCTTTAGAGTCACGCTCGATCAGGTCAAAAGTGTAGACTGGCTCTTTGGCCTCGATGATCAAGCCCGTTTCTTCCATGATCTCCCGTTCCGCTGCTGCTTTCAATAATTCGCCCAGGTTCACAGAACCACCAGGGATCGCCCAATTTCCTTTTTTAGGAGGGTACTTCCGCTTGACCAGCAAAATCTTTCCATCTTCTATAACAACAGCTCCAACAGCAGCCCTTGGGGCTGAGGGTGACTTTTGTTTTTTCATCTGTGTTTCACCTTGTGTCTTGATAATTATCAGGGTTCAATTCCCATGTCAAGCCACTTAATTCGGTACCTGTCCCCGAATTATTCTGTTGAATTAAGTAATCAGGTATCCCGTCACCGAATTAGAAATAAGAATGAACTTTTTTGGGTTTGGGCCGTATAGTTTTATGGAAGGTAACAATGTTTATTAAATTTATCTTATGGTTGCTATTACTGTTGGTATGCTGGCCGGTGGCTATCCTTGCGTTGCTTCTTTTTCCGATCGTTTGGCTTTTGATGCTTCCCTTGAGGTTGTTCGGTATAACCGTAAACGCTTTTTTCCGTTTCATCAAGGCCTTATTCACGCTCCCCGCCAGAGTCCTCGGCGGCTAATATAGGGGACTATCCTTCAGGTAGCATCCTATAAAATATTATCGATCACTGCCGTATTCACTAGTGGTGTTTCTTTTTATATAATGTGTATTCCATAATTACCGCAAAATATTAAGTATGGAGGGAATATGAACAGTAAAATGAAACATCGGGAATTATCCCGTCGGGAATTTCTAGGAAGAAG
>Ga0114930_10000683_pt1 | contig 35081 bp, 45 predicted proteins | sample AnhtaG_FD_87300 | JGI IMG/M metagenome (GOLD analysis project Ga0114930, IMG submission 87300) | Deep subsurface microbial communities from Anholt, Denmark to uncover new lineages of life (NeLLi) - Anholt_01485 metaG | ecosystem: Environmental > Aquatic > Marine > Oceanic > Sediment | place... | reverse complement strand
TTCTTTAGCTGGAACAGGAAAGGGAGCGGACACTGCAATAGTAGTAAAATCTTGTCATTCGGATGACTTCTTTCATAAGGAAAGAGGGATGGAATTCAGGGAAATCATTGTTATGCCTAGGAAAAAGAAGTTCTGGTAAACGCGTCGCTGAACCGTGGATGTTCCCGCAAACTTCCCTTTCTTCTTAAGTTTTTTTTGAACTGCTCGCTCATTAGCTACCATTGTTGGCGGTGCACTCGTTGCTCGTCGTACTGTGTGCGTGGTTCTTTTTCTTCCGCTGGATGACCAATAGAGATCAGGTTAAGAGGAACAATGGTCTCCGGAATGTTCAACACCTTCCTTATAGGGCTGACACGATCTTCTCTAGGATGAACACCAAGCCAAACTGCACCAAGCCCCAACGCAGTTGCCGCCAATAGAAGGTTCTCCGTAGCGGCTGAGCAATCCTGTACCCAATAGCGTGCTGAAATGGTCGTGTCGCCGCATGCGACTATACAGAGAGGTGCTTTGAACAGCATCTTGCCATAGGGATGAACCCTAGCCAGATTGTCCAGAATCTTGCGGTTGGTGACTACGATGAAGTGCCAAGGCTTGCGGTTTGAAGCCGAAGGGGCTGCCATAGCAGCTTCCAGCATTGTCTTGATGTCTTTTTTGTTGATCACTTTTGCAGTGTATTCACGTATGCTGCGCCGAGCGAAGATCGTGTTAATAAATTCCTTTGTCAACTTCAACTCCTCAAGGATAGTTAGGTAGCAAAAGTGATTACGGCTAGAAAAGAATACTGGTCGATGCGCATGCTATGCGGGTGATATCTCCCGCAAACTCTTTTTTTTACTGTTTCCGGCTTGATTCTTGGCTCAGTTTCGGAATTTAGGACATGATTATTTAAGGTGCCCGGCTTTCTCGCTTTCGATTTCAGACCGTTTTCATTAAAAGGCTTATCAGCCAATTTCAAAGGAGATAAATGGACAAACTTTTTATGTGATGCATCCGAGAAACAGATATGTTTCCCAATGCAAAGGGTTTTGCCCAATTTATTTCCGTCGAAAGAGGGTTCATGCTTTTTATGATATCTATGGGGGCAACATTTCTAATTAAAGAGAACCTTGGTTGGCTTCAAGCGATTTATCTCGGTTTTATCGTGTTTTTCGGATGGAGTGGAGTGGATGCCATAAATAATATCTGTGACGCTGATTTGGATGTGAAATCAGATCCTCTTAAGGCGGAATACACAAGGAATCTTGGAAGACTCGGATTGTGTATATCCATCTTCTTTTCTAGCTTGTCTATAAGCATGGGTGTGATTACCAGGATTCCATTAGTAACTGTTTTTGTTTTGGTGGGAATCTTTGCTGGTGTTCTATATTCGATTCCACCTTTCAGACTAAGACAAACGATATACAAACCGCTGGTGAACTTTTCTGTTGGAGCTATTCCTATTCTAATAGTCGCTGCCTTCTTCAACGTCTTTTCTGCTGAAGTGTGGTCTCTGATGCTTCTCATCGGCATAACAACAGCAGTTAACAGTTTATGGGAAGACTTGGCGGATTATGCTTCAGATTTTCATACGCGTGCAAGAACGATGCTAATTGTATTGGATTTTAAGCGTGGGCTTCATGTTACCATTGTATTAGGTTATTGCCTCATTCCGCTTATGGTTCTCGTCGGCATCCTATTCCACTTGAATCTGCTTTACTTCCTTGTCTTTACTGCACTTGTAGCCTATATGTCCCTTCGCATAATTCAGAAACGATCTGTACTCTTTGGAGATTTGGAAGATAGCACAGAACCAATACTCAAGTTGGGAGAGATTTTCGCCAAAGATTTCGCAATTATAGCAATAATACAAATGACAAACATAATGTTAAGTAGTTATCTAAAGTACCAGCCAGCCTTCGTAGGTTGAAGCGGATGTGTTTCCACACACTACGCCGCTGGAAAGCAACTATGCACTACCACCAAACAAAAGACATCTTATACGTCATGAATTTTCTAGGCCACAAAAACATAAAGAACACGTTGACCTATACGCAACTGGTTAACCCAACCGAAGGCGAATACGTTTCAAAAATAGTCAGAACAGTCAACGAAGCAAGAGAGCTAGTGGAGGCAGGCTTTGAATATGTCTATGTCATCGATAGAACTAGGATTTTCAAAAAACCCAAGTAATCACTAAAAATGTTTGCAGTGTAGCGATTGAATTAAAAAGTGGGCCGGGAGAGATTTGTATTCATGCATCCGAGTTCTTGAGTACTCCAAAATTAGAGAGGATTTTCCATTCATGCATGCATACAGCGTATGCTTATAGAGGCTACGTTTGCCACACCGTAGAAGCCCAGCAAGTCGTCAACGTAGAGCAGCAAGACGCTACATTATCAATCACGCTTACCATGACCGCACACAAGCCGAGTCAGTAGCTAGAACACCACGCAAAGAAGTATTAACATTTTTACAGTCGCTGTTTGAAGGCGTGGATTTATCCGCGTTGAATATTGAACAGGGAGAGGTCCTTGCGGATAGTCGTGGTCGTGGATCAATGCAGCAGGTGAAGTGAATGGCTAATCTTGTGATAAGCAATTTCAGGCCTAGTATTTGTGTAGATTGCGGTGCAAGAATCGATGATGCTGCTGTTCGCTGTAGTTATTGTGCTGCTAGGGAAAGAGCAAGACACCACTAAGACACTAGCTTCTTCGTAGACCGCTTGTGACACAGCCATGCATCCATGGTGAGATTTGTATTCATGAACAGAGTTCCGGAGTATTCCCAACTAGGATTTGATCGCTGGTATAGCTTCTTTAAGGATTCCTCTTTCACCAACAAAGGCCTTCAGAACAACGCCTTCCCACAGCGGTATATGTCTGTTAGGGATCTTGTCTGTATGCTTTCTTACACCATTTATATCATATTGAAGAAAAAGATTGAAGTGTACTCCCATGGCTGATTTGCCAGCTTTCTTAGTAGTGTCTTGGTATACTGAAATTGAAACAACGTCAACATTCCCGTCTGATTGACAGAAATGGGCATTTATGCTGCCTCGGCAAAGATATTTTGGGGGCATGCTGGACGTCAACGCTGTCTTTGAATAGGGTGCTCCAGGAAAGTATGAAGAAAATTGTACAAAAGTCTCTGGTTCTATTTTCCCACCTTGAGCTATATAGAACTGCTTAGCATCTACCTCGGCTAACTCTTGCTCCTTCAAAGCTCCATAACGGAAAACTATGCTACGTTGGTTGACTTTTAATGCCATGTTCTCAAGATTAGTGATTATGAATTTAAGATTATCTTGGATTTGGCTCACTAATTTGGGATTAGAATTTAATCCAACATGCATGCATTCTGAAGGCTTTTAAGAGTCATATCCATTGGATAGTGAGGTGGGCATAGGCCATGTGGAAGGTAAATGACGTAATGGTTACAGATGTAGTGACCGTTGACGTGAGTGTGAACATCAAGCAGGCGGTTGAACGAATGAATAATCATGAGATAGGTTGTCTGGTTGTACTGGAGAAAGGACATTTTGCCGGAATGTTAACTGAACGTGACGTTTTAAAGAGAGTCGTGGCCAAGGCTCGGAACCCCGAAAAAACACTTGTAGGAGATGTTATGTCCAAACCTTTGATAGTTGTGGACCCCGAGGCGAGTTTGGAAGAAGCAGTCAAATTGATGTTTGAAAAGCAAGTTAAGAAATTGACAGTTGTAAAGGACAAAAAGCTTGTAGGACTTGTAACAATGACAGACGTAGCACGCGCCCAATCGGAAATGATCAAGTATATAGAAAGACTCGCCGCAAAATATGATCTACCGAAAAGAATGCAAAAGGTCATTCACTACTATGTCGTGTGACGCGTGAGCATCTAGCATGTATGCGTCAGTGAAAGGTGAATAATCAGGCAAAGGCGAAAAAGTAGATGGCTAATGAAAAAGCTGTAAGAAAGGCTATTCAAAAAAGAGTCAAAAGTAGGCGGTACTCAGGCAAATATAAAGGAAGGGGAAAATACAAACCAAAAGACCCTGTGTAGTAAAAGCGGGCACACATTTGGTCTTTCCTTTTGGGTTTGGGCCTTAAAATCTTTAGTACAACTTAAAATGATATATTGTTTGATAACAATGCTAATCGTTTAAACTCTGGCTGAAGAGATGTAAGATAAATGGGTAGACAAGAACGATGCCCCCAATGTGGAAGTAAAAAGATTGTGATAACTGGAGATCTAAAAGAATGCAAAGTTTGTAAATATGCATGGACAGGAAAACCTAGAGGGAAAACTTCTAAGAAATAGAAAGTTCGATTTTAGGTAAGAAATTTAACAAGTGATATACATGCATGCAATCCAGCAAACCTCTAAAATAAATCCATGCATGCAAGTATAATATTTCATCCCCGATTTTTGGAGTTTTACGCGATATTTACGTTCTTTAATGTTAAAACGTAAAAGATCTATGTTAAACCACTTATGTATGCATTTGTCTCGCTAAGGCTAGGTAGTGTTTAGTTCCGATTCGTTTAGGCACACGGCCTTCAATGAAATCAGCAACGCTTTCAGGAATCTCCAACTCTATCATCTTGTCAAATGTAAACTTCCGCAGATACTTAGGAGCAATAACACGGATTTTCCTAAAGTAACTTGAGCTTGAGTTTCTTTCCAACCTCTTGATACATTTCTGCTTGGGAAATTGCTTGCAAAACACTAAAGGCACTTGTATAAGAAAGAACGAGGTCAAGATTAGAAAGCGCTTTCGGTAGAATAGGCACGTTTATTTAATCCCAAACCAGATTTAATCTTAAGTGGAATGGAGGAAATTTACGTGGCTTACTTAACAAAAACGGAAACGGGACAGCCCGTTCTCATTTTGAAGGAGGGAACTGGTCGAAGTAGGGGAAAAGAGGCCCAGAGAAACAACATAATGGCGGCCAGAATTATTGCCGAAGCCATAAAGACCACTCTGGGTCCGCGGGGCATGGACAAGATGCTCATCAGTGGCATGGGTGACATCAAGATAACTAACGATGGCGCTGCCATCCTAAAAGAGATTGACGTGGAACATCCAGCAGCTAAGATGATAGTTGAGGTGGCCAAGACACAGGATGACATGGTCGGCGACGGAACCACCACCGCCGTGATCCTGGCTGGAGAACTCCTAGGAAAGGCGGAGACGCTTTTGGATCAAAACATTCATCCAACCACGGTTGTGAGCGGCTACAGAAAGGCCTTTCAGAAGGCCGAAGAGATTCTTCAAAAGATCGGAATCCCTGTTGATATTGAGGACCGGAAAACTTTACGCAAGGTCGCCGTAACCGCCATGGCGAGCAAGGTGATGGGCGAAGCAAGGGAACACTTGGCGAACATCGCCGTCGACGCCGTGAAACAGATCGTCGAGCAGAGGGGCGAAAAAAACACTGCTGACATCGACAACATCCAAATAATTAAGAAAGAGGGAAAAAGCCTAGCTGACACAGAGCTCATCCAAGGAATAATACTAGACAAAGAAGTAGTCCACCCCGGCATGCCTAAGCGAGTCGAGAAAGCCAAAATAGCCCTCATAACCGCCGCTCTAGAAGTGAAGAAGACCGAGATCAGCGCCGAAATCAGAATACGGGAACCCACCCAAATGAAAGCCTTTCTAGACCAAGAAACACGCATGCTCAAGGACATGGTGGAGAAAGTTAAGAAGGCAGGTGCTAACGTGCTAATCTGCCAGAAGGGCATCGACGACCTAGCCCAACACCTCCTAGCCCAGGAGGGAATAATGGCCACGAGAAGAGCCAAGGAATCTGACATGGAAAAACTGGCCAAGGCAACAGGCGGGAGAATCATCAACAACCTAGACGACTTGAAAGACAAAGATTTGGGAGAGGCTGGACTGGTGGAAGAACGGAAAATCGGAGATGATAAAATGGTCTTCATAGAGAAATGCAAGGACCCAAAATCCGTCTCAGTGCTAATTCGTGCAGGCCTTGAGAAAATGATAGACGAGGCTGAGAGGGCCATCCACGACGCCCTATCCGTCGTAGCAGACGTAATCGAACACAACAAGGTCGTTGCGGGCGGAGGAGCCGTTGAAGCCGAGATAGCCAAAGAGCTCCGCGACTACGCAACAAAAGTGGGAGGAAGAGAACAACTCGCCATCGAAGCCTTCGCCGACTCCGCAGAGGCAATCCCCAAAACCCTGGCGGAGAACGCGGGCCTCAACACCATCGATATTCTAGTGGCCCTAAGGTCGGCCCACCAGAAAAAGAAAGGATATACAATGGGCGTTGACGTTTTTTCAGGCGATGTCACGAACATGCTAGACAAGGGTGTCATTGAACCGGTTCGGGTCAAGCAGCAGGCCTTAAAGTCGGCAGCCGAAGTAGCCTCCATGATCCTAAGAATCGACGACGTGATCGCCGCAACAAAACCAAAGGCAGAAGGCATGCCCTCCTGAGGGGAAGAATAAGACTGAGAAAGGACATACTGGAAAAACTTATTTTGAAATTTGTTTGCCTGGAGAAGGCGGTCATATATTTTTAACAACAGGTTTTTTTGGAAAGGAATCTATTGACAATTGAGAGGGGAGATGACAGAGTATGAGTAGAGAAGAGAGAAGAGTGAGGAAAAGAAGAAAAGTGAATGTGGCCAAACAGAAGGGCCAGCAAACGAGAAGAACTCGTGGGGGCAAGAAACATGCATGCATGCTGAAGCGAGTATACATGCGAAATCAGAAATCTTTATATCTTTTCGAACATGAAAAACGTAGCCGAGAAATTGAAGACTTGAAACCACATCCTTCGTCGTGTGTACTCGCTGTGTGGATATCAGTTGAAGGAGATGTAAATTACTGAAAAAAGAAAAAATCAAGGCGAATCAAGCCAAGAATCTTCGAAAGGCTCTAAAGATGGAGCGCGAAAAGTCTGACGGATATTTGAGCCGACTCAAGTATTTGCAGGCAGATTTTGAGAACTATAGAAAACGTATGGAGAAAGAAATACGTGAAGCTGTCCAAGTCAGCAACGAAAAGCTCATCGTCAACCTTCTTAATGTTATAGATGAGCTTGAGTTGGCTCTTCGCTCTGGAATGGAGACCGAAAACAAGCAAGCCATCTTGGAAGGCGTCGAGATGACTCTAAGAAAAATGTCTACAGCTCTTGAACAGGAGGGTTTGGCTAAAATTAAGGCAGTTGGAGAAACCTTCGATGCGGGACTCCACGAGATTGTGATGAAGGTCTCAACAAAAGAGCATGACGAAAATGTGGTTATTGAGGAAGTTAGGACAGGTTACATGTTTAGAGGTAAGGTCATCAGGCCAAGCATTGTTAAGGTCGCTACATGGTTAGGTGTTGACGCATGAGTGAAGAAAAGATTAGAGAGAGAATATTGGGAATAGATCTGGGAACCACTAACTCGGCAGCCGCCATCTTGGAGGTTGGAAGGCCAGTTATAATACCCAGCGCAGAAGGCCCTACAATTGCTGGCAAAATGTTTCCCTCCGTGGTGGCGTTCACCAAGGATGGCCAACTCTTAGTAGGCGAACCCGCTAAGAGACAAGCGGTCACAAATCCCGACCGAACCATTTTCGAGATTAAGAGGAAGATGGGAACCGACTATAAAGTGAGCATAAATAATGAAGAGTACACCCCGCAGCAGATTTCAGCCTTCATTCTGCAAAAGATAAAGAAGGATGCAGAGACTTTTCTAGGTCAAAGACTGAAGAAGTGTGTGATTACTGTTCCCGCTAATTTTAACGATAACCAGAGGCAGGCCACTAAAGATGCTGGCGAGATTGCAGGTTTTGATATCGCTAGGATCATAAACGAGCCAACAGCTGCTTCGTTAGCCTACGGCCTTGACAAGACAGAGAAAGAGATGAAGATTATGGTCTTCAGCTTTGGGGGAGGAACCAACGACACAACTATAATGGATTTCGGGGGTGGGGTGTTCGAGGTACTGGCCACCAGTGGCGATACAAAAATAGGAGGAACAGACTTGGATAACGCTGTAGTCCAACACCTCATCAAGGAGTTTCATGATCAGACAAGCATCGACCTTAGTGGCGACAACGTGGCCATGCGAAGGCTCAAGGAGGCTGCTGAAAAGGCTAAGATAGAGCTTTCCACGCTGATAACCACGGATATTGACCTCCCGTTCATTGTCTCTGATGCAAACGTTCCCAAACACCTACATAGCACGTTGAACAGGGCGAAGCTCGAGCAGTTAACACGTCCGATTGTTCAGAAGATTGGAGACCCGATAATGCGAACTCTCTCAGACGCGAAGCTCAAACCAGAAGACATTGACAAGATTGTGCTGATTGGTGGCCAAACAAGAATGCCGCTGGTAAGAAAGTCCGTAGAGAATCTGATGGGTAAACCTGCTGTACGAGGAGTGGATCCAATGGAGTGTGTCGCTGTCGGAGCAGCCATCCAAGGAGGTGTATTGGCTGGCGAGGTGAAGGATCTACTTCTCTTGGACGTAACACCTCTCTCACTAGGTGTCGAGACGCTAGGAAGTGTTTTCACAAGGATCATAGAGAGAAACACAACCATCCCGACGAAGAAGAGCCAGATCTTCTCAACTGCAGCGGACTTCCAAACCACCGTAACAATAAATGTGCTACAGGGAGAAAGAGCCATGGCGGCGGACAGCATCTCCCTTGGAATGTTCAACCTTACTGGAATACCTCCAGCTCCAAGAGGTGTACCCCAGATCGAGGTGACCTTTGATATCGACGCTGATGGTATACTCAATGTCTCAGCCAAAGATATAGCCACAGGAAGGGAGCAGAAAATCACCATCACAGCATCGACGAAACTCTCAGACAAAGAGAAAGAGAATATGATGAAGGAAGCCGAGAAGTTCGCCGAAGAGGACAAAAAGAGGAAGGAAGAGGCTGAAGTCCGCAACAACGCCGACTCGCTGATGTACACCGCTGAAAAAACAAAGACAGATTTGGCTGACAAGCTCGGGAATGAACAGGTGCAGAAGATTGATGAGGCGGTCGCCAAACTGAGAGAAACACTCAGCGGCAAAGACTTCGAGAAGATCAAAGCCAAGAACGAAGAGCTGGCAAAAGTTCTCCAAGAGGTTGGCACTGTCATCTACCAGCAAGCTGCAGCAGAGAAAGCGAAACAAGGAGAAACAGAGCAGGCCAAAGAGCCCAAAGAGAGAGTTGTGGACGCTGATTACGAGGAAGTAAAAGAAGAGAAAAAAGAGTAGGATGCAAGTTCTTCTCCTGTTTAGGCTGATCACGGATGACCCCCCGCAAGCAAGACTACTACGAAATCCTCAACGTGCCCAGAACTGCCTCAAAAAAAGAGATAAAAAAGGCATATCGCAAACTGGCGTTAAAACATCACCCTGACCGAAACAAGTCGCCGGAAGCTGAGGAAAAGTTCAAGGAAATATCCGAGGCGTACGCCGTTCTGTCAGACAAGGAGAAACGAATACAATATGACGAATATGGCCACGAAGGGATAAGCGGCAGATATTCGCGGGATGACATATTCAGCGGCGCCGACTTCGAGAGGATCTTCAAGGACCTAGGCTTCAACTTCGGTGGCCATGACACGATTTTCGACATGTTCTTCGGACGTGGCGCACGCCGAAGGCATCGTCGCCAGAAAGGAACAGACCTACGATATGATCTGCAAATAACCCTAGAAGACGCTGCATTTGGTCTAAACAAGGACATGGAAATACCGGGTTTTGATGTTTGCGACACCTGCCACGGTAGCGGAGCAAAACCTGGAACAGGCCCCAACACCTGTCAGAGATGCAAAGGAACTGGTGAAATGCAACGCACAAAAAGCTTTGGCTATATGCACTTCACTGAAATCCAAACGTGCAATAAATGTCACGGAAAAGGCGTGCTCGTCGAAAACCTCTGTGACGACTGCAAGGGTGCTGGGAACGTACAACGTCTCCACAGGATAAGACTGAAAATTCCTCCAGGTATTGACAATGGACACGGCCTAAGGTTAGATGGAAAGGGAAACCCCGGTGTCCAAGGAGGCCCTAACGGAGACCTATACGTAGTTGTTCATGTCAAGCCCCATGAGATCTTTGAAAGAAACGGAGGCGACATCCTCTGTGAAGCCCGCATAAGCTTTCCCCAAGCGGCGCTGGGAGCAAAAATCAATGTTCCAACGCTCAAGGGAGAAGCAAAGCTCAAAATACCCGCCGGAACCCAGAGTGAAACCATGTTTAGACTAAGAGGAAAAGGAGTGCCGCACCTGCATGGATGGGGGCGAGGAGACCAGTTTGTAAAAATCATTGTCCAAACGCCCACAAAACTAACGCGACACCAAAAGAAACTTCTATCTGAGCTGGCAGAGAAGATGGAACACGAAATCACATTTAGATGATGCCCTGGCATGCATGCAAGGGATTTTAGAGAAGACTTTGGAGTTTGCACCAGGAGAATGGTTGCTTTCAAGCTACATAGCAACAGGAATGGAAAACGTTCCAATATTCATAAAAGCAGACAATGCTGAAAACGAACTCGAAAGATTCCTGCTGGAAATGTAGATGGATAATGCGTGCAGATGTTGTGCGTTAGAGTTCAAATCTCTCTATTATCTTCCTTTCCTTTTCGCCCAGTATCTCTGCTGTGACGTGTATGTACTTCTCAAGTCCTGAATTCTGGATTTTGGCCTTCAACAACTCATCTATTTGAAATATCCCTGCTGAATTTGACATTTTGATCCTTATGAGTATCGGTTTTTCCTTACCCTCCAGAATCTGTACTTTTTCTATTGAAAGGGCGGAAATGGAGTGAATGTCGACTTTCCCTGCTTCAAAAGGGATTCTGGCCCTACCCTGTTCCATGTCCAAAGAGTCTGCGATTCGGACTATGCCCGCTTCTATAGTTAGAACTTGTTGCTCAGGTCGGTGTGCCAACATGGCTTGCAGAACCTCAGAAAGGATCATTGCACTTTCTTCCTCAGTGTAGATTGAATGTAAATAGCGTTGCAGAAAGCCGAAAGCCAAGAGGAGACTGTGTTCTTCGTGACCCTCTCTACCCATTGCCATTCCTAAGTCGTGAAAGATAGAGGCAAGAACAACTATGACTTCAGCATCTTCAACTGATAGGTTGTAGTCCTTAACTACGCTTGGCACGACTCCTTTGCTTACTAGTATCCTCAAGAGTTTCAGAGCGGAGTTTGCAACAATCTTCACATGGATCGGACCGTGGTCGGTGTAGCCCATGCGATCAATAGCCATCACGTTGGAACATTTCCAAAACGTCTGTAACTTAACGTCCTTGTTCACCAAGTCCACAATGCTTCCTAGTTTTTTGTTGTCTTTGCACGGTACATTGAAAACATACGTCAACTCTTCATCACCGGAAAGGTATTTCGTGCCCTAGAAGATAAATGCATCAAAACCCCTTGCATGTTAGAATGCAGATGAGCATCTAATGTTAAAGATTGCATGCATGTTCTCGGCGGTAGTTAACTTTCACATATTTAAATGGTGTGCCGGAGGCCCAGGCGGACCCTTTTACCTGCCGTTACTGACATGAGCAACACGGTTAAGCCCCTCGAGAAACTAGAGGGGGAAGATCACACCTTTAATGTTGTTTCCTATGTCCAGTGCGTGTGCACGGTGACCAAGGTTACTCATGTGAGTAAACTGAGTAAAAATGAGTAAGATCGGACACGTCGAAGGTTCAAACCTATGTTTTATGAGTAACCATGAGTAATCGCTTATGAGCAGCTGAGTAAAGGTCCTGAGTAAAAGATGAGTAAGCTCATTTTGCTCATGAGTAATTATGAGTAACTGGGTAGAGGTTTCGTTTGAATCGAACGTGAACACGGAAAAAAGCACGAAACTCTCTCAATCATAAACTTTTCTGCATGCATGGAAGCCCATAGTATAATGTTACGAAGAAGCTTCTTCGTATAGTTTGCCGAGGAATTTCCACGGCATGCATGGATTTAGAATAATGTTGTTTTTAGAGTTTTAAAGAATTGTTTCAACGTCAAAAGAATGTTCCAACCTCTAAAACAAATGCATGCATGCAATTGGTGGGCCGGGAGAGATTTGAACTCTCGACCTTTCGGTTATCAGCCGAACGCTCTAGCCAAGCTGAGCCACCGGCCCGCATCAGTTTTAGATGATGACTGTTTATTAAAAACTTTCTCGACTCAAAACACAGACAGAGATTATGTCTAGTACTTTTCTTCACAAGCTTTTTCTATAGCAGCATGACCTCAAGTTGAACGGAGTGCAAGTTCGAAAACCTGTTGTGACGCTGACTTTTTCACAAAAGGGATATCTCCCCCTGAACTTGCACTCCACCCCCAATCTAAAAGTACGCAGTTAAAAGAAATCCTTTAATCATCTGCATCAGCATTATCTCCAATGGGGCCCGTTGCCTAGTCAGGATTAAGGCGTCGGCCTTCGGAGCCGGAGAACCAGGGTTCAAATCCCTGCGGGCCCGCCATACCACTGTCTCATTGGCAACTTTTGAGAACGAATTCAAAGAATACGTATTGTAGCTGTAGATAGCGTCATTCGAGCATTAGCTGACAATAGTCTGAGTAGAAAGTCTCTTTTAACAGAAGCTCAGATAAACCTGAATCGGTGAGACGAGTGGAGCTTAAAACGGTAGAAATAGAAGTGCCTGAGAACTGCAATGTAGTGTTAGGGATGGCGCACTTCATCAAAACGGTCGAGGACCTTTACGAAGCGTTAATCAACTCCGCTCCTAACATCAAGTTTGGCATAGGCTTTTGCGAGAGTTCCGGACCTTGCTTAGTGCGACACGAGGGCAACGACGATGAATTAAAAAATTTAGCGTCTAAATATGCGCTTGACTTGGGTTGTGGTCACTGTTTTATCGTCTTCATGAAAAACGCCTATCCAATCAACGTTTTAGACAAGATTAAGCAAGTACCCGAAGTTTGTAGCATCTACGCCGCAACAGCCAACCCATTAGAAGTTATCATCACAGAGACGAGACAGGGAAGAGGAATTCTAGGCGTCATCGACGGCACGAAAAGCAAGGCAATCGAAACCGAAAAAGACGTGAAAGAGAGAAAGGACTTTCTTAGAAAAATCGGCTACAAACTGTGACGCACATTTATCCATTGATGAGCCGGAACCATCTATGGAAACATGGAAGCTTCAAAGAAGCGTAGTCATTCATTGCGTCCATGCATACATGCCCACAATGGAGATATCCCCCGCAAACCCCATTTTTTGAGCGCACATGTGTTTGGGCTAGCACTATGCCGAGAAAGCCTGATAACTACCTCATTCCCCTAGTCTTCATGTCGGAGGTCCCTTTGAGGTCCATTCTGGAACTCGAGCGTTAGGAACGGAATCAGCTCTTGGAATGTATGGTTTTATATCAATTACTGGTGAGCCTTTGAAAGCGTCAAGCCCCTTCACCGTCAAGGTGCATTCTTCAACTTTCACCAGTTCCACCACGCACAAACACATCGGATTGGGCCTAGACGGGCTTCTGCAAGCAAAGACCCCGGTCTCCACATTTCTCTTGTGTCTTCCTGGAAAGACCAACAAAACACTTCTCTCCTTTTCGGTGTCCCGCAGATGAGCCCAGTAGAGGACAATTACATGAGAAAAAGCATCTATACCTCTAAGTCCACTACAGTATTCCGGGAAAACCTTAATTCTTCCTTCCTGCTTGTTTGCGTTTTCCACAACCCCGATAAAATGGAGCTGCCCCTTCATGCTCATGATCCTTACCTCTCTGCTTTATCTCAATAGAAGGTTCTTTCTCAAATGATTTATTATCTATGTCTTGGAAAACAACGTGGAACGTTTACTACACGCATTCTCGGATGGAATGATTTGAGTGCTGCAAATACAGAACTTTGACGGCATAGGTTAGGGTTGGAGGCAATTGGATGAAGAAGCTGGGAATTATCTCCTTTGATCTTGACGGCACCTTGGTTGACTACAGCTTTGTAAATGCCGTATGGTTGGATGGGGTTCCCCGCTTGTATGCCAAGAAGAGGAGGATGAGTTTAGACGCTGCCAAACTAAAGGTGAGGCGAGAGTATGACGCAGTTGGCATGAAAAGACTGGAGTGGTACGATATAGAGTATTGGTTGAGCAATTTTCATCTAGGATCTGAGAATTGGGGGATGCTGTTTAGAAAGTATAAGCATAAGATAAGCATCTATCCAGAAGTCCCTCAAGTGTTACAAACCTTGAGAGATGCTGGCCACAAACTAATAGTGGTATCTAACGCAGCACGAGAATTCCTTGATACTGAGCTCGAGGAAACAGGCCTTATCAGGTACTTTGAACACGTATTTTCTACTACCTCTGACTTTAATCAAGTCAAAAAGACAAAAAATCTGTATGAAAAGATCCTAAGCATATTGGATACCATACCGTCAGAAGTCATTCATGTTGGAGACGATTGGCACTTCGACTTTGAAATACCTAGAAAAGCAGGAATAAGATCCTTCTTCTTGGATAGGAAAAAACAAAGGTCAGGCAAGTATGTTGTGAAAGACCTCATAGAGTTCCTGTCTGTGATTTCATGAAATCCTCAAGGATTTGAACCCACGCCCTTCTGCATGCATGCAATACAAACAATGTTGTTTTTGGTGGTTACAGCATTAAAAAACCACTAAATCAACCGCCAAACTCCTTTTTTGCTATTTCTGAGAAAAGACGATTTAAACGATGTTCAAAGATTTTAAAATACAATGTTAAGTAGAACATTGGTTCTGAAGTTTTAAATGTTTGAAACTGCATAATTATACAAAGAGGAAGGGAGAGAATGAATAGGAAAGCAGTTTCAGGAATGATGCTCACGCTGCTTTTGACAAGCATGTTAACATTGGCATTCAACATTCAATCAGTGAAATCTGGACCTAAAACATGGACTGTGGATGATGATGGACCAGCAGACTTCCACACAATACAAGAAGCCATAAACGCAGCAAGCGCAGGAGATGCTGTATACGTATACAACGGAACATACTATGAAAACGTAGTTGTAGATAAGACGGTTGCTCTTTTCGGGGAGAATAGAAATACTACCGTAATCGTGGGTGTAGTGCTTTCTCCAGTATGGGAATCTGTAATCTTCGTTTGGGCTGATAATGTTAAGATAGCGAATTTTACGGTGACGAATGGGGGTCACGGCATCTATCTAGGAGCCAGACGAAGTATAGTAACTGACTGCCTAGCATACGGAAATGGATTTGGACTAACTATAAGTTCCTCCAGCGAGAACTATTTGCGAAGGAATCTACTTTTCAACAACTCGCATAACCTGTGTGTTTTAGGTTTTTGGTCTATTAGAGATTTTATTCATGATATAGATTCTTCCAACTGTGTAAATGGGAAGCCAGTATACTATTTGATTAACGAGCAGAACCTTTCGATTAGCCCTGCAACCTTTCCAAATATCGGATACCTTGGAGTTGTGAACTCAAGAAATGTTTCAGTAGCCAATCTTTCCCTATCGAGAAACGGAGACGGCTTACTCGTAGCATTTTCGCCAAATACGCTAGTAGAGAACGTGGAAGCAACCCATAATTTACGGGGAATATCTTTGGTGTGTTCGCCTGGAATCATTGTCAAGAACTGCAATTCTTCTTACAATAATCTTGGGATGGTAGTCTATTACTCAGAAAATGTGAACATCAAAGAGAACAACATTTCGCATAATGAGGAAGGAATCTTTCTATTAGGGTCCAACCACAATCAAATACATCACAATAACTTTATTGAAAATTACCGATACTGCCAAGCTAGGACTGAGTTGTCCTATCACTGTGACTGGGATGATGGTTATCCTTCTGGCGGTAACTATTGGAGTGACTATGCTGATGTAGACTTGTTTAGTGGTCCTTTTCAGAGTATCACTGGGAGTGATGGTATTTGGGACCATCCGTACGAAATAGATGCTGATGACATCGACAATTATCCCCTAGTTGAGCCTTGGAGTCCACTCCCAAGAACCATAGATGAATTGAAAACCGAAGTAGAAGAATTAGGCTCTGAAGGTCAAATCGGCAATCAAGGCATAGTCAAAAGCCTCCTTGCTAAACTGAATGTAGCTCAGAAGCTGGTTGACAGTGGGAAAATAGATCAAGCTAAGACGGTCCTAGAAGCTTTCATTCAACAAGTTCAAAATCTATCAGATATCCACATAACACCAGATGCAGCAGACGTGCTAATCGAATCAGCAGAATACATAATATCTCACCTATAACCTCTCTTTTACAAGCATACGCGCACTAACCACTAAAACAAATCCATGCATGGATTAGTTTTAGAGGATAGAACATTGTCTTAACATAGATATGTTTTTCTGCTCCAGGTATATGCCCTCTAAGTTTTTCCGTATTTGCTGAAGAGTAGTATGCCTATGAGTAGCGCGATGACGCTGATGATAATCACGATTGATAGGTCCAGCAATATTGTAGGGCTTGATACTGGTGCACCTCTCAAGAAGAGCGACGTTAGTGCATCAGTAACATAATAACTGGGCACGAATTTACCCGCTGCTTGGGCACTTGGAGATAACCCGGCACCTACGAATGTGCCTAGAAACATTTGGGGCATTATGAATATGAATGATATGCCCGTAGCCGCCCCAGAAGACTTGGCTATTGCTGCAGTAATTAGACCGAATCCAACATTACAAAGAGCAAAGATCGACATGATAATGAACGCTAGGACGAAACTGGCTACGTCGACATTAGGACGATATCCCACAAGGTAAGCCATCGCAAAGACAAGAGCAACCTGAATCAGAGCCAAAATCATGTTTGAAACAACCTGACTTGCCATAAACTCTGTCGATGTGGTAGGTGTTATGTTGATCCTTCTCAGCAATCCTTTTTCTCGGTCATCAGCAAAAGACTGAGCCACTGTCATCGTGAGAAAGATCGCAGCAAAAGCGAATATACCTGGCGCCATATAGTCAAACATAGTGGTTCTACCAGCTTGGACCAAAGATGGGCTGCCTATCTGTATGGGCCGCGGGATATCAGTCGGTTGAATCCCATAAACTGTTACTGTAAGAACCTGTTGGGTAATGGGCGGAATTGCCTGAGTTGCAAACATTGAACCGCTGTCTAAATACAACTGAACCGTTGTGTTCATCCAATGACTTGAATTCGTTGGTGCTTCCCAAAAGGAATTGCAGCTTTGGCCAAAATCCTCAGGAATTAGAAGGACAGCTTGGATCTTCCCTTGAACTAGATCGGCTTGTGCAGTTTCATTGTCAGAAAAGATCTGACTATTCAAAATTTCCATATCGGTAAGGTTTCCGATAAAATGTTGCGACCATTGTTGGTAGGGTCCTCCTGAATCCATGTTAACCACACCAATGAGGTATGTGGTTGTCTGAGTGCCACCGATAGCCCCAAAAGAAACTCCAAATGCTAACGTAAGAATAATGGGGAACAGGATAGTCAGAAACAGTATCGCCGGTTCTCTGATCATCTTCTTTAGATCTTTTTTAACAAGGGAGAAAACTCGTTGAAAGTTCAACTCACAATTCCTCCCTAATTTTTCTGCCTGTGAGCTGTATGAAGACTTCCTCTAGGTTTTTAGCACTGAACTTCTCTTTCAGTTGCTCTGGAGAACCGAGAGCAATTAGTTTTCCATGATCGATTATTCCAACTCTATCGCTGAGCTCCTCAGCTTCTTCCATGTAGTGTGTTGTAAGAATGACGGTCTTGTTCTGTATTTTAAGCTCTTTTATGAAGTTCCAGACAGCGTGACGAGATTGCACATCCATGGCAACTGTGGGTTCATCAAGAAAGGCTATTTCCGGATCATGTACCAAAGCCATTATGAGGTTTGTTCGACGTCTCATACCTCCACTGTATTTTCCTACACGCCTATTTGCATCTTCTAACAAACCCAGTTTCCTCAGAAGTTCCTCAGTGTTCTTCTTCAGTTTCTCTTTTGGCATTGCATGAAGATTTCCGAAGAGTTCCACATTTTCTCTCCCAGTAAGATACGAGAATACTGCTGTGTCTTGTGGGCAAACCCCTATCAGCTCTTTTACCTTACTAGGTTCCTTCTGAACATCAAAGCCGCCCACACTAGCCGAACCGCCCGTTGGTTCCAACAAGCCACAAAGAACATTAATAGTGGTGGTTTTTCCAGCGCCGTTTGGCCCAAGTAGTCCGAAAAGTTCTCCCTTTTCAACTTCAAGGCTAAGTTCATCCACCGCAGTGACATCTTCAAACCTCTTGGTGAGGTTGTTGATGACTATTGCCGCTTCTTTAGGAACCATCACAAACACTTTTCGATAGCTCCTAGTTGTTCAAGAATATATTTTTATGCTAAAAATCTAAAAATTTGGAGAGGATGTTTGAACCCTCATCGCTTTGGACGTGTTGTTGATTGTAACTGATATGAAAAACTTGTTATAGAGAAACGTTGTAAGCTGTTGTAAGCTCGTCAAATCGTCCATTCACAGCGGATTCGCATAAAGAACCTCAATTCAGGGTTTCCAAGTCTTTTTTCACTAAAGCTCTAAACAACATCGTTGTAACAACATTTTGAACATTGTTGTTAATTGAAAATTGACAGTTTTTGCAAAAAAGGGTTTTTAGAGGTTGTTTAGAGGATAATTTGATGTTGAAACCTCTAAAAACAATGTATAACGTAATGCATACATGTATTCTCACATTCTTTGGTTGACTTGTCCTTATTCAACTCTTTATTTGTTGTTAAGACTATGCTTTTCAAATTTGAGGTTTGACAAAAGGTAGTTTTGTCAATACGATAGTTCTTTAAGAAAAATAGCCAAGAATCTAGCATTAATTTTACACTAATATTATATATCTATACATATGCGATAACTCAGAGGTTGACGTATGACAACTAGAAGCCACAACTTTCCCAAGCATCGATACAAGCATGGTAAACAACGTAAGGCGCGCGCAATCAGGTTTTTTCAAAGAAAGAATGCCATCCTGTAGTCATCTTTGAAGTGTCCTTCAACATAGTCTTCTTTTTCTAGCTTCGCTTCAATCGTGAATCCACACTTTTCATAAACATGGATTGCTCTGCTGTTCTTGGTATCAACACGGAGGTATATCTTCTTCAATCTCTTCTCTTGAGCTATTTCAAGGAGATGCTTGACCATGATAGTTCCTAAACCTTGATTTTGATAGTCGTCGTGTACAGTTATGCCGAGCTCTGCTTTGTGTCTTACAGTTTCTCTGGAATGAAATGACAAAGATGCTGTGCCGATAATTCGTTCTTTACCATCTTCTTGGATTAGGGCTAGTATTGGCAGGTGCTTGCTGTAGTCGATATTGTTAGTCCAGCCTTCTATTCTCTCTCTTGTGAATGGGTGAATAAGATATTCTAGGCTTTCCTTGGAAAGAGTGGAGAACATTTCCCAAAGCATTTCAGTATCGTCAGCCAGCTCCGGTCTCAGGAAGGCTTCAACTCCACTCTTCAGGACAGCATTTTTTGTCCATCTGCTAGGATAGCTAGGCATCAGCTTCACCTTTCAACTCAACAACATGCATGTGGGTTTTAATACTGATGCATGTATGCATCTTTTTCATATACTTTTTCACTGAAAGGAATGTAAGCCACGACGCCTTGATGCATGCATGCCAATTGCAGATATACTGTAACGATGAACGGTGAGCCTCTGGAACCGACAGGCGATTTCACTGCAACTTGCAGGTGGTATCGCTTCTTGAATGGTGACTATTGGGCAGTTGCCCCAAGATTCGTAGTGCATGAGCACTACATCGAGTTTCCACAGGGTTTGGAGGCAGATGATTACTCCATTCACCTACACGGGCAACCGAGTGGAGGAGAGCCCTTCGATCACTGGACTACCCTACATGTAGCATCAGAATAGATGAAAAGTAGAACCCAGTTACCCATGCATGGCTTGCCAGCATTCAATCTTGGGAACTCGGACCGTTTAAGAGTTGCATGCATGCAATCGCGCATTCACCTCTCATATTTTCCAAGCTTCCTACGTACGCCGTAGATGTACATAAACCAATGTTAAGGATTTATGCATGCAGAATGATAGGTCTCGCCATCGTAGGTGATCTTGAACTTAGCTGTCTTCTCGTCCAAAACGGCGCCCCAAACGGGACCTCTAGACATTATTTAAATCTCTCGTGGAAGAGTGCACATTCTGCTTATTATTACCATTAATAAAAAGGAAGAAAGTGCGTAAGACGGACCGAAGATTTAGCTAATAAGCTTAGTATCTTCTTGGGGGTCTTCGTTTGGAATAGCATTCTCGGCAATATACGGGTTTGCTTCCGTCAGGTTTGAAGGGAACTTCACATTCTTTACCACAATCAGCGCATACAGCCTTGTGCATTTCTCGCTTTTCTCTATACGACAATCGAACTACACCTCCATTTAACAGTCAACGAAAAACCAGCATTCTCATGGAATTCTAATTCTCGTGTGTTCAACCAGTTGACATATTGGCTATTTAAACTCTTTTGTGTGTATGAGTTTGCATGTATGCATTCAGACATTTTCAGTCTCTTTCTTACCTTATGTATTCGGTGTTGCGGTATTGACTTTTCCTCAATACTTCCGTCGTGCATGCGTGCCCCCTCACTCTCAGTCCGTTGATGTGTGTATATATAATGGTGGGTCTGGATGGATTTGAACCAGAGAATTATTGTGTGTGGGTTGGATGGTGCTCCGGCCGGGATTTTGTCTAAACTTCGAATCTCGACAATTCTAATGTATACTTGAACACTTATGTTGTGACAGCAATGGAAATGTGTGTGTGCAGCGCAGGTTCAAATGAACTATTGATCTAACGAAATTTTGTCTGCAACTCATAAAACCTTTTTTGGAGGCAGGCAATAATTGAAAGATATGTTACCTCTAATTCCGACCGAATGCATGCAGGAAGCTAAGATGTTAAAAAAGAGAAAATCATTCAAAGAAGATTGGACGTCACTTCCTTATCTCGTAGTCTCGGTAATGGGTTATGTTGCAGCGATACTTGATTTTGTTTTTCTACAAAACCTAACATTTCAAGTCTTTGCTCTTGCTGGTTTATGTTTACTGCTAATCGGGGGATACTTGCGTTTCAAGGCACGATTGGAACTTAAAAAGAAAGCGGGATTCAGTAGTCTTGTTTCAACATCAAGACTTCAAATTGTAGAAAGTCATCGGTTGGTCAAAGATGGGCTTTACGAACACGTTAGACATCCATTATACTTAGGGGAAATATTAAGGAATTCTGGTTTTGTCCTAATTTTTTCAAGTATTTATGGGGTATTATTCGTGGCGGTGGGGACAATTTTCCTTCTCTTGCGTATAAGGATCGAAGAAAAAATGCTGATTGAGGCATTTGGCGAGGATTATAAAGAATACCAAAGAAATACGAGGAGGATAATACCTTATATCTATTAACGAATTCCAATAGGCATGCATGCAATCTAACGAACCACTAAAACAAATCCATGCATGCAACAAAGGCGACAACACTCAACCGGGTTCAAATTCCGTGACGTACATACGGGCCCTTCTGGAATGTTATTGTGACACACTCGTGTCCCGAGTAAGCAAAAGCGATCCACAAAGGCTGTAGGTTTGTCCCTTCGTTTATGTTGGATGCATGCAAACTAGAAACTTAGAAAGTTCATTTCATAAGGGTCAGTGATTCCTGTGCACACGGTCGATTAGGACTTAATCATTGTCAATATCATCTTGAATTTCCTAATGGCCTTCAAGGCGTGTGGTTCATTAGCAGGCATCAAAATTATTTCACCATCCTTCAGGTGAAAGGTTTTGTCAGAGATAACAATCTCTGCTTCACCATCGATGAGGTAAACCAAGGCATCGTAGGGCGTTGTATGTTCACTTAATCCTTGGCCCTCATCAAAGGCGAACAAGGTCACCGTACCCGTCTCTTTATCAACGATCGTCCGACTAACTACAGCTCCGTCTTGGTAGTCTACTAAGTCAACTAGACAAAGTGTATGTGCTACAAGTCTTTTATCTCTCTCTTGGCTCTCAGCGTGTTTCATTTATACACACATGTTATGCATATATCCAGCGCACGCAAATTAAACACTTGTCAGGCAAATGCTTCCCGCACTAGTCAACCTACGATGCATGCATGCAAGGTCAATCCAACTTCAGTAGAGATAAAGCTATCAGTTGTAAGGTAGAATTGATATTCTTTAATGTCCAAGGAAAGCATAAGTTGGGTGATTTCCACATGTATAATCCCAATAGACTAGTTGTTTTGACTGGTTTTGAGCCCTTCGCAAACTTCAAAGTGAACCCTTCATGGGAAGCCGCAAAAACATTTGATCACAAAGAGATAGACTCTTTCAAAGTAAAATCCTTTCAAATCCCACTAACATACAAAGAAATCAAACCCACAATCACAAGGATAATGGACACTCAGAAACCAGCGGTCATAATCAACCTGGGACAATCCTACCGCGCTTTAATTTCCTTGGAAAAAGTAGCCATAAACTTCGCAGACCTAACCGAATCTTCCATACTCTACAACTGTGGAACACGCCCAAAAGACCAAACACTAGAACCAAACGCACCAACAGCATACTTCACAACGCTACCTATACGAAAAATCCTCAACAAACTACGACAAAACAACATCCCAGCAGAAATATCCTACACAGCAGGCACATTCGGATGCAACCAAATATTCTACCACACAATGCACAAAATACACAAAGACAGATTAGACATCAAAGCTGGATTCATACACGTCCCCAGCCTACCAACCCAAGCAGCACAACTACAAAAGGCAAGAAAAAAAGGGATTCCCAGCATGAACCTAGACACAACAACCAAAGCAGTTGAAATCACAATCAGAACAACGCTGAAAAACATCAAGTAATAGAATCCATTTGACTAACGTAACATTCATTTTTCACGTGTTTTATCTTGAAAACTCACATAATCAAAGCGTGAACAGAGTCTTCATCAAGCGGGGAAACAGAAACAAAACCTAAAAAACAACTCTGACAGAAGCCACGACCCCCTCTAGGTAGGGGATCCTGCGGTTAAGGAGTACGTGCGCGTTTGCAACATCACATGAAGACCTGCATTCTCCAATAAGGCCGCTGTCGATTCTCATCTTTTCCAGCCTTTTTCCACCTTTTCAAACCTTTTCCCGTCTTTTCCAGACGTGGGATAAACCGTTTTCAAGCTTATTTTCAAAAAACCAATCAGAAACAAGCTCTGTGAAAAATAAAAAAATATAGGGGGGGTCTAAAGAGAGAGACACACGCAAATAACATGACAAAAACCACTCCTCAAAAACACCACGGAAATAATAAAGCATATAAACAACGCAACCCCAGTTGATTCAGCACATTAACAAAAAGAAGGAAAGACAGACAAAATGCCACATTGGGGATACTCAAAAACAGACATAGACCCAGAAAAAACAGCGAAAGCCAGCGCACGCGAAATCAGAATATCCCCAAAACACGCAACAGAAATATGCACGACGATAAAAGGAATGAAACTCGATCAGGCAAAAACCTACCTACAACAAGTCATCAAAATAGAAAAACCCGTACCATTCCGCAAACACAAAAAGAAACAACCACACAGACGCGGACTACAAAAAATAGCCGCAGGCAAATACCCTCAAAAAGCCGCACAAAAAATCCTGAAAAAACTAGAAGAAGCAGAAACAAACGCCGAATTCAAAGGACTAGACACAGAAAACCTACGAATAATACACGCATCAGCCTACCCAGGAATGAAAATCAAAAGATACACACCAAGAGCCTTCGGACGAATGACACCACACTTCGAAACACTCTGCCACGTCGAACTGATCCTAGAGCAAACAAAGGAGGAAGCATAAAACGTCAACAGTCAAACACTTCATAACCGAATCCATAAAAAAAACAGAAATCGACGAATTCCTACAACAAGAATTCGAAAGAGCAGGATACGGCGGCGTAGACATCACAAACACCCCACTAGGCACACACGTAGTAGTATACACAATGCGCCCCGGACTAGTCATCGGAAGAGGCGGAGAAACCATAAAGAACCTCGCAAAAACACTAGAAGAAAAATTCAAAATGCCCAACCCACAAATCTCCGTAGCCGAAATCGAAATCCCAGAACTCAACGCACGCATCGTAGCATCCCGCATCACCTCAGCCCTAAAACGCGGCGTACACTTTCGAAGAGCAGGCTTCTGGGCATTAAACCAAATCATGGAAGCAGGAGCACTAGGCGTAGAGATTGTTATAAGCGGAAAACTAAGAACAGACCGATCTCGATACGAAAAGTTTCGCTCAGGATACCTGCCTAAAAGCGGAGACGCTGCAAGAAAATACACGCGAAAAGCAGTATTACACGTTCAATTAAAATCAGGCATTCTTGGAGTCAGAGTGCAAATCATGCCTCCAGACGCAATATTTCCAGACCAAGTGCAAATTATTGAAGAAACCACAGAAGAGGCGATGAAGAAGACTGAAAAAGAAACCGCGGAGGCTAAAGAATAACATGCCGATCATAAGGATGAAAGACATCCGAACAATGTCTTCCGAGGACCGCAAAAAAAAGATCGTTGAACTGCGAACCGAACTCGTCAGATTGAAAACAATGGTCAAAGCAGGAGGTTCTCTTGACAACCCCTCTCGAATACGAGAACTCCGCAAAACAATCGCTCGCATTCTCACAGTTGAAAACGAAGAAATACCAGTGGAGAAGAAGAAAAAATGAAAATCACACCCACCACACTTCAACACGAGTTTATCGGGCTTAACGCTGAGGTTGTAAGAAGCCTACATTCTAGCTACGTGGGCATAAAAGGCAAAGTACTCAACGAGACTCGAAACACATTGGTAATACTACATAACAACAAGAAAACAATGATCATCAAGAACATGGCTGTCTTTCATTTCACCATGCCCGACGGAACAGTTATAGAGATAGATGGAAAGATTATCGTTGGACGACCTGAAAATCGAATAAAGAAGCGAATCAGGAGGCGTTGGTAAATGACAACCCGTTCCGCAAAAAAACCAAAAAAAACCTGCAACGACCTAAACTGTCCCTTTCATGGAACCCTCTCGATCAGAGGGCACACATTGGAAGGTGTTGTCATCAGCGCCAAGATGGACAAAACCATCGTCGTGCGACGTGACTACTTAAATTACGTGCCAAAATTCAGACGTTATGAACGGAGGCATAGCCACATTCCCGCCCATAACCCCCCGTGCATAAACGTGAAAGAAGGAAATCTAGTGAAGATAGCTGAATGCCGCTCCATAAGCAAAACCGTTTCCTTTGTGGTAGTCGAAAAGCTGGGGGGAAGATGAGGTGGCAGCCAGAGCCAAATCGCGTGCTTTCATAGCCCGAGGAATGATCGGTCAGAGACCAAAAATTTCAACAGGCTTGTTAGCTGGTTCTATTGTCAAATGTACTGATAACAGCGGGGCCAGAAAACTCAGAGTAATTCAAGTAATGGGTTACCATGGTCGATTAAGACGTGTTCCCGCAGCAGCCGTTGGAGACAGGGTTGTTGTGTCAGTGAGAAAAGGAACACCTGATATGAGAAAGAAAATATTTCATGCAGTCTTAGTTCGACAGAGAAAACCATACAGACGTGCCGACGGAGTCTGGGTTCAATTCGAAGACAACGCAGCTGTTATAATGACCCCCGAAGGAGAAATGCGCGGCTCGGAGATCCGAGGCCCAGTGGCGAAGGAGGCGGCTGAGCGATGGCCGAGAATAGCAAGCGCTGCAAGCATCATCGTGTAGGAAGCTGGAAGAAGTGAAAACAACAAAACCTGGAAAACAGCACAAAAGATTGTATCAAGCTCCTCTGCATAAACGATACAAACAATTCTCTGCTGCTCTTTCATCGAAGCTAAAAGCGTCCTACAACACCAACTCGATTCCGGTGAGAATGGGCGACACTGTTCACATCATGAGGGGGGACCATAAAGGATTTGAAGGGAAAGTCACCGGAGTTAACCGAACGAAGTATAGAATCTTTGTTGAAGGAGTAACACGGGAGAAAGTAGACGGAACTTCAATGCCCATCCCTATTCATCCGTCTAAGGTGAGAATTACCCGTCTGAATCTTGATGACAAGTGGCGCAGAGAAGCACTGAAACGAAAAGGCATCGGCGAAAAAATAGAGTTACCAAAAGAGACGGCCGCGGAAGAAACAGAGCCAAAGCCTGTAAAAAACCAGCAGAAAAGAAAGAAAAAGGGAACTCGCAAAATTACGGCAAAAACCAGAGGAACGTAAATTGGGGAAAAAAGGCGGAAAAAAGCACTTAAAACGAAAACCAGCTCCAAAATTTTGGCCCATCCATCGAAAAGAATTCGTTTGGGTAGTCAGACCTAAGCCGGGGCCTCACCCAATTTCACGTTGCATGCCACTTGCGCTTATTGTCCGTGATATTCTTGGATTCGCAAAAACACGGAAAGAAGCAAAAACAATAATTTCCCAAGGAAAGATAGAAGTCAACGGAAAATTACAACTGGAGGAACTTTTTCCAACAGGCCTAATGGACGTCATTTCCATATCTGAGATGAAAAAAACGTATCGAATTTTACCCTCTGAAAAAGGGTTGTTTCTTCATTCTATTGGACCCGAGGAGGCGCTATTCAAACTCTGTCGAATCGAAAACAAAACTGTCATCAAAGGTGGACGCGTGCAGCTTAATCTTCATGATGGAAGAAACATACAGGTTCAAGTGGAAGACTCTCAAAAACCTGAAGAAGATGTCTATCAAACATTAGATGTTTTGAAAACAAGTATCCCTAGTCAAGAGATTACTGCACACCTGAAGCTAGGTAAAGACATGCACGCAATTATTGTTGGAGGAAAAAACGTGGGTAAGTACGGCAAGATCGTTACCATAGAAAAACGGCCAAGCCAAAAACGCAGAGGCTCGCTGGTTACTATCGAAGACGAAAACGGAAATCGCTTCCAAACAACTCTTAATTTCATTTTTGTTACTGGTGACACCCGGCCGTGGATATCTTTGCCGGAGGATGGTTGATTTGTCAGAAGAAGAAATTCGCAAGAGATGGCGTGAAGATCCGATGCTCAAATCCAAAATTGAAAAAGTAACCGTTAATATTTCTGTCGGAAAGTCTGGAGAGCCTCTTGAAAAGGCATCAAAGGTTCTTGAGCAACTGACTGAACAAATGCCTTGTAAGCGAAAGGCCAAGAAAACAATACGGGATTTTGGTATCAGAAAAGGAGAACCGATCGCTTGTATTGTGACTCTTCGGAAGGAAAAAGCAAAGAATTTTCTTCAGAAAGCTTTTCATACAGTTGATAATAAACTTTCAAAGGACTGTTTTGACCGTCACGGAAACTTTTCTTTCGGCATTAAGGAACATATAGAGATACCTGGCACTAAATACGTGCCAGAACTCGGCATATATGGCATGGATGTTTCAGTTACTCTTGGTAGACCCGGATACCGCGTTAAACGGAGGCATCGTGCTAGATCTAAAGTTGGACTAGATCACTTATTGACACTTGAGGATGCGATGTTATTTATTAAAGACGAATTCGGAGTTGAAATCGTATAGGCTGAGGGGACTTGTATGGGAAAACAGAAGCCAAAAAAAGAGCGAAAATACGGTAAGGGTAGCCGCCCATGCAGACGATGTGGTTCCTATGGAGCAATCATTCGTCGGTATGGACTGTATTTATGTCGTCAATGTTTTAGAGAGGTCGCTGAAAAACTTGGGTTCAAAAAGTATGAGTAGGAGGCGCTGGAAACTTGACACCTGTGGATACTCTTGCTAATGGGTTGACGACCATTATGAACAATGAGATGCGAAATAAGCGTGAATGCATAATTAGTCCAGCCTCTAAACTCTTGGGGCGCGTTTTGAGGATTATGCAACTGAATGGTTATATCGGCGAATTTGAATTTGTGGAGGACGGGCGTTCCGGAAAGTTCAAGGTACAGCTTCTTGGTCGTATAAACAAATGCGGCGCCGTAAAACCCCGTTTTCCTGTGAGATCAAACGAATTTGAAACTTGGGAGAAACGTTTTCTCCCATCTAAGGACATCGGTGTTCTCGTGGTTTCCACTTCCAAGGGAGTGCTGGCTCATCGGGAGGTTAAGAAGGAAAAAATCGGGGGGCGACTCCTTGCTTTTATCTATTAGGGGAACTGTGAATGCGTGTCGTTGAGGCGGTTAGATCGGTCGAAATTCCTGAAGAGGTGGACGTTGAAGTAGAGGGAAGAGTTGTAATGGTTAAGGGTGAAAAGGGAACGCTAACGCGAGACTTTTCTCATGCCCCCGTATCTGTTCAATTAGAAGAAGATGTGATAAAGATTCGGGCGAACTGGCCTCGCAAAAGAGAAGCAGCTCTCGTGGGAACGATCTGCTCTCATATTCAAAACATGATGATAGGGGTGACAAAAGGGTTCACTTACAAACTCAAAATCGTGTTCTCACACTTCCCAATATCTGTTAAGGTTAGAGAAAAAACAGTGACTATCGAAAACTTTACAGGGGAACGAAGCCCACGCATAGCCAAAATAATGGGTGACGCCAAGGTTATGCCAAAGGGCGATGACGTAACTGTACAAGGAATCAACATCGAGGATGTCAGCCAAACCGCTGCAAACATCGAAAGAGCAACCAAAATTAAGAAAAAAGACCCTAGGGTGTTCCTTGACGGCATCTACACTTACGAGCGGCATGAGGGGATGGAAGAATGAAAAGCGAGAAAAAACCAGAGACGTTCGTCAAAGAGCGGGCTTTAAGAAAGCGAGAACGCATTAAAGATAAGAAACCCGATTTTAGGCGACAGGAAAGTTGGCGATACAAGAGGGTGAAAGAGAGTTGGCGGAGACCGCGTGGCATAGACAGTAAAATGCGGAAGAAGGTAAAGGGCTGGCCCCGATCCGTGGAAGTTGGTTATCGTGGTCCAAAGAAAACTAGAGGTCTTCACCCGTCGGGATATGCAGAGGCTTTAGTATATAACGTAGATGATGTTGAAAAAGTTGATCCTAAAACGCAAGTCATCAGAATTGCTGGTGCTGTGGGCGCGAGAAAACGAGTTGAAATCTCTGCCAGAGCCGAGGAACGAGGAATTCATATTCTAAATCCCAGAGAAATGAAAGAACTTGAAGAGGAAGTCGAGGAAGAAGAGAAGGAGAAGAAAGAGGAGAAGGCTGAATAGCGTGAACGGAGCGAAAAGAATTGAGTCTTAGAAGTCAACGCCGATTAGCTGCCGAGCTTCTCAATGTTGGTGAGGGGCGAGTTTGGATAGACCCTGATCAAATAGAGGATGTTGAGACAGCAATTACTAGGGAGGAAATCAGAAGGCTAATCCATGAAGAGATCATTCAACCTCGACCCAAAAAGGGTATTAGTCGTGCTCGTGCACGGGTTTTGCATGAAAAGAAAAAGAAAGGATTAAGGAGGGGGCCCGGTCGAAAAAGCGGGTCGACTCATGCAAGGATTTCTAAGAAGCGAAGGTGGATGAAAAAAATCCGGGCGTTGCGAAAAAAGTTGCGTGAACTAAAAACAAGCCGCGTGATCACGAAAAGCGTTTATCGTAAACTCTATAACAAGGCTGGAAGCGGAGTGTTCGAGTCAACAGCAGACTTGGAGCGTTACATCAAAACCGGTGGTTTAGGGAGGAAACGGTAATGGCCACAGGACCCAGCTATCGTGTACCCTTCCGCAGACGGAGAGAAGGAAAAACTGACTATCATTCAAGAAGAGCTCTTGTTTTGTCTAGGCTGCCTCGATTAATAGCCCGAGGGACGTTAAAGCATACTATCGCCCAAGTCGTTGAAGCCAAGACAAGTGGCGATGTGGTCATTGCGTCTGCGCACTCCTGCGAACTGATGAAAACTTATGGATGGCAAGGCAGTTGTAAAAACGTTCCAGCGGCTTATTTGACCGGGCTTTTGTGCGGTTGCAGAGCAATTGTCCATGGCGTGAAAAAGGCTGTTTTGGATATAGGTTTGCAGTGCCCTTCCCGAGGCTCGCGAGTTTTTGCTGTGTTAAAGGGGGTTCTTGACGCTGGTATGATGGTTCCACATGATGAAAAGATGCTGCCGGACGGAAAAAGAATATGTGGAGAGCATGTTGTCGATTATGCAAATCAATTATCTTCAAACTTGGATGCCTATCAGAAATCGTTCTCGAAACAGTTGTCAAGGGGGTTGCGTCCTGAACAACTTTCTGAACATTTTTCTTTGACGAAGGAGAAAATTGTTTCTTCATTTAAGGAGGAAAAAACATGAGATCCACAGAGGAAAAGGTGGAGGGGTGGAAGCCTCGTACACGGCTGGGAAAAATGATTCTTGAAGGTCATATCTCTTCTATTGAAGAAGTGTTTATGGAAGGGCTGAAAATACGTGAACCGGAAATAGTGAATGTTCTTCTTCCAGATCTGCAAGAAGAAGTTATTGACATAAATTTGGTGCAAAAGCAAACTGATGCTGGAGAGAAATCTCGATTTAAGGCGATTGTGGCTGTTGGAAACCGCGATGGCTACGTGGGTTTAGGTTCAGGAAAGGCGAAGCAGGTGCGTAATGCTATTGAGAAAGGCGCGGTGGATGCGCGCCTTAATATTACTCTTGTTCGTCGAGGTTGCGGAAGCTGGGAATGTGGGTGTGGGAAACCGCATTCTTTGCCGTTTCGGGTTCAAGCTAAGTGTAGTGGAGTGGAGATTGTGTTGATTCCGGGTCCTCGTGGTCTAGGTGTTGTTGCGAATGAAGCGGCAAAGGTTATTTTGGGGCTTGCTGGGGTTAAGGATTGTTGGACGAGGAGCTATGGTTCTACTAAGACTGTTCCTTCCTTTGCTTATGCTGTGTTTGAGGCTCTTCGGAAAACGTATACTCTCGTCATGCCGAGTGATTGGGTGGGGTAGATGAAAGGGAAGCGAAAGTGTTTAGCGGTTATTCGGGTTCGTGGACTGAGTGGTGTTTTTCGAGAAATTGATGAAACGCTTCAGATGCTTCATTTAACTCGGAATTGTCATGCTACATTGATTGATGATCGTCCTTCCTACTTGGGTATGCTGCGAAAAGCGAAAGATTACTTGGTTTGGGGTGAGGTTTCTAGAGAGGGTGTTGCGCTTCTTTTGGGGAAAAGGGGGAAGCTTGTTGGTAATAAGAAGTTGACTGAGGAGTATGTTCAAGGGATTGGTTATGAATCGATTGATGATTTGGCTGAGGCTATTTATGAGTTGAGGGTTGAGTATAGTAGTCTTTCTGATGTTAAGCCTGTGTTTCGTCTTCATCCGCCAAAGAAAGGTTTCAAAGGTAAGGTGAAAAAGAGTTATGCTGCTGGTGGAGTTACTGGGTATAGGGGTGAAGTTATTAATGATCTTATTAAGCGGATGGCTTGATTTTGTTGGTGTTTTGTGAATAGTAGAGACGAACGTTTTTGTTTGTTACATTGTTTGCGTGTGTCTCTCTCTTTCTAGACCCCCCTACCTAGGGGGGTCATGGCTTACGTCAGAGTTGTTTTTTGGGTTTGCCTTGGATGCTGTTGGAAATTGTGTTTTCAGGTAGCGTAACACATGATTAAGGTTCGTTTGAATGTTGATGGGTTGCATCAAGGTCTATGTCTGCAAGAAATGTTGATGATTCTCTTGAGTAGACTCAGGCTGTCTTGTAGGGGTTCGTGCGCATAGAATTATCAAGTTTATGACTTTCTTAACTAATTTTAAAATAGAAATTTAGAAACAGCCTATCTAGTGACGAGGAGTTTTATGCTCAAGATGTTTCTTTAGATATCGTTGAGTCTTTTCGTTAAGACCATAGTAACATACGATTCCATCTAGTGTCTCATGTTTCTTCAAATATTTCCTGTAGACTAAATCTCTCAGAACTTCCTTGCCTCTTTTGTCGAATTCCTCTTCCCTTATCATCGTAGCGTCATCACAGCAAAGCAATTTAGTGACGAAATCGTGGGGAAGAAGAAAATACACTCGTTTGGCATCATATAGATATGTCTTGTCGTGTTCTTTGTATAACGGAATCAAGTCGCCAGCGCGTTCTTTAGCATCTTTTGAACCATTTGCATGAATTGTGCCAAAAGGTCTAGGGGTTTCCCCTCTTTTTTCTAATTCTCCACTTTTAAGCACGATGTCCAATTGTCTATCTAACTGTTCAGAGTTAAGCATGAAAGTTTGTTCAACCAGTACGCCAAGTCTATTGCAGATGTGATTGATAATTCGTTCTGTGGTCTTCAAGATTATGTTAAGATTCTTTTTGAGGTCAGTTGGCTCCGTAACTATCTTCGATAATTTGAAGTTTCTACGATTTGCTGTTAAACCACTACGCATCTCGTCATCGAACTTTAAATCCTCATGAACTTCAAAGCCTATCGGCTGTTCAAACGATATTTCTGTGTTTATCTTGTAGCCGAAACTTTCAACAGCAACCATTACAGGACTGGCTGATAAAAACTCCAAATCAATACTAGGAAAAAGTTCAATTGAAACATTTGGGTTGTCTTTGAGAAATTCTACGAGTCTCTTGTAGTCTGTCTTTTTCAGTTTATTCTTTATTTTGAAACGCAATGAAAGTTACACTTCTGTTTTACAATTTTGCCAATGATTTTTCGTAGTCGGCAACAACGTATTTTTTGCCCTTTTGAATTATTTTATGCTCTTCTTTTTCCAGAAGTTTCTTTTGGGCTTCAACTCCGCCAGGATATTTCGGGTTTATCACTCCTCCAGTTTTTAAGGTGCGCCAGTAGGGAGTAATGTCTTTTTCACCTCTTTGTCTTTCTTCTTCAGCAGCGTTAGCTGCAACCCAAGCGAAAATGCCTGTGGTTAGAGGGCAACCAATAGTTGCTCCGTGTTTTTTGGCAAGAGCGGCGCGAATTTCACCGATGGTAATGACTTTTCCTTCAGGCACTCTTCTCATCATTTCATTGACTTCCATTGGCGCTGGGATAACTACGGTGCCTGTGCCCCATCTTTTACTCATTTTGCCGGTAATTTTTTCTACTTTTGGTAGACCTTTGTTGTCTTTCAGTTTTTCAGACCAGCTCTTCCTTTTGGGCATAATGTTTCCCTGTGAAATTAGTTTTCAATTTTCTTAATAAATCTTCAGCACGCTCTGGTTTCTGACTCTAACTTTCTGAGCTGAGAAGAATTTAGAACTCGCGTGTGCATGCCACGTAGATAAAGGAATTTTCACTCATTCTTGGTTGTCTTTGATGCCCACGCATTCTGTAAAAAGATTAACATTCCAGATAGATTGCGAGCATGCATTAGTAGGTTAAATCTTCAGGTATCCGTTTCTTCTTAGCCATTCGGCTTGATTTCTTTTGTATCGCCATATGATGTCGCCTCGCTTGTCGGGTTGGAAGTCCCAAGGTGAGACCAGAACGATGTCTCTGACCCTTATCCACGCTCTTCTCTTCATCTTTCCACGTATTCTGCAGAGACGTTCATGGCCGTCTTGACATTTCACCATAATCCTTTCATGCCCTAGCATTTTCTCCGCTATGCCTAGAACATCGTTGGCTACAGGCAACATCATCTTCTTGAGTTCTTCCTCGCTTTTGACCTTCCTTTTTCCCAAGATGAGACCTCTAGATTGCTTGGCTTACATGGGGGGAGCTCCACTTAAATGTGTTCGGGAAAAACTTCAACTTAGAATCTAGAAACTATAATCTGGTCCTTTGGGAATTTTAGCATTTTTCAAGTATTTCTTTTAGTTTTGGTTTTTCTGGGTGGTAGAGTGGGTGAGCGAGGCAGAAGTCTTCGCCTTCTAGGAGTTTTGACTTGTCCCACGTAGGCGGGTTTGCGTTTTTGGTTGTTGGTAACCACATAAGGTGTATTCTGAAGCGTTCTCCCTTGTGTTTTGTTTTATGCATCACTTTCACTGAGTCGAGTGATTTGAAGCCAAGTTTTTCCATCTGCCATTTTTTGAACCATGGGCTCCAATGGTTTTCTAAACCTATTGTGGCGAAGCCAACCGCCTTCTTTTCGCTTTGCATCATATCAGTCAGTAGTTGCTTTCCAAGGTTGCGTCCTTTCGCTTTTCTCAACACCCAAATACAGTTCATCACAATGATGCCATTGCCAGTGATAGGGTAACCGCACGCTTCTGCTGGTGCATATTCGATTTGACCAACAACTTGCCCGTTGAAAATCAAAAGTTTTTTGTGAAAACCTTTAGGGATAGCAGCCTCTAAGTATTCACGTCTCTTCCTGTATTTTCTGAAAGGCATTGGTGCAAAGCACTTGTAGAGGTACCGCTCATACTCGCTGTTTTCAGTTATGTCTATGATTTCCGTTTCAGAAGGTGAATTCATTCTATGCATAACGCATTCAACTATATGAAGAGTTGTTGTTCTATCCTGTTGTTTGGAGCAGAAGAATAGCTCTTGCAAGATCGCCCGCGGTCTCTTCTAGCACTCTCCTTGCCTCCTCCATGCTTTTGCCCGTTTGATCCGCAACAAGCCTAACATCCTCCTCTGGGATAGCCACCTTCTTCTTTGCCTTCTCGACTTCAATCTCTTTCTCAGTGATCTTCCCGCCAGTAACTTGGAAGATTTTCTGCCCGTGCATCTCAAGCACAGCAACTTCTGGATTCTCTACTACTACTTCCTTTGTGCTTGTTCGTAAGATAACTTCTTGAACATCTGGCATCTCCCCCATACTTAGTCCCATACGCTGCATCACCCGCTTCGCCTCTCTCGGACTCACTCTCTTCCTACGCAACGCAAATCCTCCAACTTAGCATTATTCTAACATAACCTTCATTAACTTTCTTCCTTCACGCCCCTTCGCACTCGTACGGCCACGCCTCGCTTAAACGCTTTCATCTCCTCTCCAGTGAGCAAAGCTCTCCCAACCGCTAACACTTCATCCTTCCCATTTATAACAATAACTTCCTCTTGAGGACGAATCTCCATGTCAGCGTCAACTACATGTTTGGCAAAGACACTCCTGCCTTTAGCAACGAACGGAACGGCTTCTTCTTGAATTCGAACCCACAACCGCGGAGAATCAATGTGGTCTATTATTCTTTTAGCCCCCGCAATAGCTATAGAAAAAAGGCCATTGGTGGGTCGCAAAGTGGCTAACCGCTTCTTTCTCAAATACACATAGCGTATTCTTCCTGTCCTCTTGGAATAGATGATCTTTACATTGTCTGGAAAGAGT
>Ga0114930_10000682_pt1 | contig 35106 bp, 35 predicted proteins | sample AnhtaG_FD_87300 | JGI IMG/M metagenome (GOLD analysis project Ga0114930, IMG submission 87300) | Deep subsurface microbial communities from Anholt, Denmark to uncover new lineages of life (NeLLi) - Anholt_01485 metaG | ecosystem: Environmental > Aquatic > Marine > Oceanic > Sediment | place... | reverse complement strand
GAGGACGCCATTATTGGTCCCTGTAGCCAGATAGGTCAGGAGAGGACGCACGGTGAATCCTGTGCTGCTGCCCAGCCGGCGAAACGCCGCGTGCCAGTCGACGGCCATCTCCCGCCGCTCCTCCCATTGCTCGTTGTCGCTCCATTCCCCGTGAGGCAGATCGGTCATCACCAAGACTCTCTCCCCCGGTTGGGGTGCGAATACGTCAATCAGCAGCTTTTCCAGATCGAAGCCCTTGTCCACGCCAATCCTCCATACCGAACGCTATATGCACAGCTATCTCAAACCTTGAATTCCTTCACCCTGTCCTCGATGGGCACGTAGTCCAGATCGAAGCCAAAATGACGCGGTCCCAGCACCTCGATCCCCTCCAGTGTGCGGTGGATCCGATGGCCCTTGCGTCCGATCACGGCCACTCGATGTTGCGCCCCGCCTCCAACTGATCTAGAAGCGCCTTCAAGCCCACCTCGGGGCTTCCACCTCCTCCAGTTCCCATGAAGCAAAGGCCGCGCACGAAATCCTCGCACTCTTGACGAGTCCCTAAGACCACGTTGCCCATCTTGACCTCCCGAAATCGTCTCGTCCGTTTAGATGCCCAGAGAACTGCTGGCGTGCCACAACGCCATGGAACCTGGCAGAGGTACCGAACCATCGAGGACAACTGGGGGCCGGCACCGCTGCCTTGCACCTCACGGGCAGTCGTGCCGTCTTGATCAACCACACTACGATGCAACTGAGGACCGTTTCACCCAATGGGCTTGGCATCGCCTTGAGCAATGCTCGACAAAGAGTTCGTCGGCTCTCTTGCGGGGAGGAATCGTGCACCATCACTGCCTTGCATGGGCGCCAGGCCGATGTCTCTGCTGCTTGGTCTGCGCATAGGAATGCACTCTCGCTCTGGAGCTTCCCGCCCAAGCGGTTGGAGAAGCGGCGATCGTTCGGGATGAGAGCAGCGGAGCCGAAAGATCGCACCGTTGCGGCTGTCGGCACCCCTGCGGAGAATTGAGGAGCATAAGCCATTCGAGCCTGCGTCCCACGTGGTTCACTTGGCGCCGTGCAGCGTTGCAGCCGCAGAGCCAGCTCTGATACAATGCAGTATACCAATACTCGCAGCAAGAATATACCACAGATCGTCCCTTTCTCACAAGTCTGCATGGGAGGATTCGTCCCGGAGGACCAGCTATCACACCACGAGTGCCCCACGCCGGCCTATGCCCATCGAGATCATGATGGACCCACTGTGGACGCGAACTTGGAGGTGCGTATATGGCGCATGAGGTGGAACGGCCCACCTACGAAGTCGTGGGCCCCATACAGCGTTACGACGAGCGGGACAACGTCTTCTCCCGGGAGTCACTGCTGCCAGGGAGCTCAGAGGAGAGGGAGTATCACGCTAACCACCCAGAACTGGAGAAGATAGACAACCGTCTGGCAAGTACTTCTTCGATGAGGCTGAGGCGAGCAGTGTGATAGCCGAGAATGCCCCGAGCGAAGCGCTGCCAGAGAGCACCTTCCGAGCAGTCTCCGCGCTAGCGCTGCCCGATGCCGTGGATGGTCCTATCGCCCCGCGTAAGGTACGAGTGGCCCCCGCCGAGATGGCTCGCAACATCAAGGCCATCGCCAGACGCCTTGGTGCAGCGCAGGTACGAATCGGTCCTCTGAATCCAGCGTGGGTCTATACGCATCGAGGCGTGTGGCCTTTCTTCTCCGACTACCGACCCAATCCCCCTGCCTTCGACGGCGTGCCGGATGGGTATCAGGGTCTGAACTATGGGGACCCCATCGAGCTCGGTCACCGCTACGCGATCAGTATGGCCTTCCCCCAGGATCCTGACCCGATCGGCAGCAGCCCTTCCAAGGCCTCCAGCTTCGAGATCGGGCGCGTGTACGCTTCCAGTGCCCTGGCCGCTGTGGAACTGGCGAATTACATCCGTGCCCTCGGATATCCAGCTCGGGCCCATCATCTGAGAAACTACGGCGTTCTACTCGTACCTGTGGCGGTAGATTCCGGTTTGGGAGAACTGGGTCGCTGTGGCTACTTGATTAGCAAGGAACTGGGGGCCAACTTTCGGCTGGCCTGTGTAACCACTGATCTCCCCCTGGCGACGGACAAGCCGGTGGATCTAGGCATCCAAGAGTTCTGTGAGAAGTGCCTGAAATGTGCGAAGAACTGCCCGGTCAGAGCGATTCCAACGGGCGACAAGGTCGTAGTGAGAGGTGTGGAGAAGTGGCAACTGGACGCGGAGAAATGCTTGCTCTACTGGGGTAGTCAGGGCGGGGCGTGCGCCATCTGCCAGGTAGTCTGTCCCTGGAGCAAGCCCCCCACCCGGTTCCATAGCGATCACTGCTCCATCGTCGCTCCGGAGCTCCTCACGACCGGAAGGTCAGGGCTTATCCGGGGCCAACGGTTGCGGTTCCATACTGACTGTGGTAAAATGACCCGAAGCGGGATCACGTTTCCGTTGACACCTGGAGGGGCCGTGATGGGCGCAGGGCTCTCACCGTATGGAGTGCGACCGTGGTGGGTTTTCCGGAGGATCGGATGATACTCGCGGGCCGCTCTCTCAAGGACATCTCGCTGGACGACATCCGGGCACTGGTTGAGGATGGGGTGCGCGAAGGACCGGATCTCGAGTACAAGGAAACCGCGTATAGCGGTCGCCCCCAGGATGTTCGCGAAATGCTGCGGGACATCACGGCGCTTGCTAACGGACAAGGTGGCTACTTAGTGATGGGTGTCGAGGAGGACGGTGGCGGACGCGCCATGGCACTCAGGCCTATTGACAATCCGCAACGCGCGGCTCAGGCCATGCACCAAGCTTGTCTCGATTGTATACGTGACCGCATCGAGGGCCTGGAGTTTCAGATCTATGATACAGGATTCAACCAGGGAATCATCGTCGTCCGAGTGCCATCTAGCGAGCAGAGTCCCCACATGATGACGCGTGACAAGCGCACCGAATTTTACCGGCGCTACGGAACGGACAGGCGGCCGATGACCATGGCCGAAATCCGCGAGATGATTCTAGCCAGTCCTAGGTGCCGGGAGTTGGTCGAATTGAGGCCGCGGATCAGGCGGATGCTGACCGCCGAGCAGGGGGCCTTGGGAGAGCAGGTGCCGCCGCATGGCGCGCAAGTCACCGACCAATCGGAGGACCAGGCGGCCCAGCCACGCACAGTGACTCAGCCGGTGGCGGGCACGGTGCCGCCTTACGCTCAGATCATCACTGAGCGGCCAGTAGAGAGGTTCCTCTACCGCTATCTAATGGGTGGGATAGCGGCGCAAGCGATGGTCATTGTCAGTCCTTTCATTGGAGAGCTTGCGGGGACACCGTTCGACTTACAGAACGTCACTCGGAAAGCAGCAGCCGACCGGACCCGGCTCTATGTGATCACTCGGAAGCCTGGTGAACCATATCATGAAGCTGGCGTAGCGATACTCCAGGAATGCCCCCTAGTAGAGATTCGCTACAATCCCAATATCCACGCTAAGTTGTACGTCGTTTGGAGCCGAGACGAAGAAGAGAGTTATGCTCTGTTTGGATCCGGCAACCTTACCGAGGCGGGGCTCTGCCACAACATCGAGCTCGGGATGATGATCTTTCCCAGAGGATATGGGAGAACTATCTTGCGCGATCTGTACCAGTGGAGCTGCTACACACTGCGCACCATGAGCCCCCGGGTCAAAGCTATTGACGCCATCCATTAGATCAAGAGAGAGGGAGGAGTAGGAGATGAGCGAATTCCCGGAATGGTTCTGCCTCAAAGACCGCCCCAACTTCACCATCGATGCGCAGATCAATCCCGACGATGCGCGCTACTACTTCGGCCGGGACGACATCAAGGGGCGCCTGCAGCGCCAAGTGCGACGATCTTTCATAGCACCGGGTGTGCCGAAGCTAATGGTGTGGGGGCCCTACGGCTCAGGCAAGACCCAGACGCTCTTCTACCTGGAGCACTATCTCAAGACCGAGACACCCAGTGCGTGCAAGGGCAGACCGCACATCCTGTACGTCGCTGCCGAGATGCGCAGCAATTCAGCGGCCAACCATCTACACATGCAGTTGATGGAAGCGTTGGGCAAAGAGACGGTAGCTGGGTGGGTGCGTGAGTTGTTCGACCAGGCTACGGATCTGGACACTGCCCTGCAGGAGTTGGCCGAAGATTTGAATATCGCCCTGGCGCTGAAAGAACTGCGCGCAGCTGGGCCTTCTAGCTTCACCGCGTGGCGGTGGCTCACTGGGCAACCTCTCAGGACCACAGAAATCACCGGCCTCTCACTCACCCGCAACCTGGGAGAAGTTGGTGCAGGCGACCTGGTCAACGCGCTTGTGGCTGTGGGGAGCCTGGCTAGCCGCGTCGGCAAGAAGCTTATCTTTCTCATAGACGAGCTTGAAGAACTGACCAACGTGCGCGCTGGAGATGCGGCGGAGTCCATTCACCAGTACTTCCGGCGTCTGGGCGAGCCGGCCAATGACAGTGTCGGGTTGCTGGTGGGTTTCAAGGCCGATGTCTTTGATGATGCGCCGCGGATCCTACAGCGCGGTGACATAGTGGGGCGTGTTGGAACTAGTAACTACATAAACATTCCCCCGCTCCCTGCTGTACAGGACGTCAAGACATTCCTGACGGAACTACTCAGCAACCTGATTCTCCATGACAAGGCGCAAGCTCTCATCACAGCGCACAACCTCGACACTGAGTTCGGTGTCTATCCTTTCGAGCGCAGCGCCTCTGAATTGTTGGCCGACTATGCGACCCAAGACATATCGCGTGCTCTGCCCCGATACATCATCAATGCTGTCAACGAATGCGCCATCCAGGGATGGGATGAGCAGAAGTACCTGATAGACGAGGGCATCGTCAACACCGTGGCCCAATTCCTGTTTGTCTGATGAAGAAGTTCACTGTCGCACCGCGACTCCTCGGCCGAAGGGAGATCATCGTTGGCGATCCGGAAAACGAGGGTGCGGCCTGGCTTTACCTGGGACGCCTGGCCGAAACGGGGCAATTGACTGACGTGCGGTTCGATGCCGCCCACCCCCACGTTATCGCTATCTTCGGCAAGCGGGGCTCCGGCAAGTCGTACACCATGGGCTCAATGCTGGAAGGCCTCTGCACGCGCCAAGTTGAAAGCAGCATCTCTCATATCGGACGCGACAGAGCTGTTCTGCTGTTCGATACGCTGGGCATCTTCCAGTGGACTGACATTGGCCTGGCGGAAGCCACGGAAGGGCCGGTCATCGAGCGGCAACGCGCCGTGTGGCGGGGGTGGGATCTTCAACCAGAACCCCTGGACGTGCAGGTCTGGATCCCGCGTGGCACTCGCACTGCCGTCACGCCGAGGACTCACAGAAACTTCTCGGTGCGGACAGCAGACTTCTCTGCTGCGGACTGGGGCTACCTCTTGGACCTTGACATCTACCAGGATCGCATGGGCCAATTGCTGAATGACGCCTACCTCAAAGTCACCGTTGAGGGTTGGCAAGGCGAGGGTGAACGGCGAGCCCCCAAATCTGCATACTCGCTCGACGACCTGCTTGGGTGTGTTAGACTCGATGCCGAGATCCAAAGCAGCTATCAGTCGGAGACCCGTCGTGCGGTATCGCAGCAGTTGACCACCTTTCGACGCAACGACCTCTTTCACGACGAGGGTACACCGTTGACCGATCTACTGACGCCGGGCCGTATGAATGTGCTGGTGATGAATCGCATGTCGGGCCCTCTACGCCTGGTCGTTCTCAGCGCGCTGATCCGTCGTCTGCTCGACGGTCGCATGCAAGCCTCGGAGGCGGAGAAACACCTCCAGATTCGCGGTAATCTGTCGGTGGAGGGCCGCGCCCGAGTCGAGTCCAATCTTGCCATGACAGTGCCTCCCACTTGGGTGGCTCTGGATGAGGCGCAGAATGTGCTGCCGCCAGAGCGCCGAACCGCGGCCGGCGAAATGTTGGTCCGATTTGTGCGCGAGGGTCGCAACTATGGTCTGTCGTTCATGGTAGCGACCCAGCAACCCTCTGCGCTAGACAACCGCCTGCTCGCCCAAGTTGACACGCTGATTGCTCACAAGCTAACGGTACAGAGGGACATTGACTACGTGCGACGGAACCTGAAATCGAGCTTGCCCGACGAGGTGAAGCACGCGAACCGAGTATTGCAGCTCGACGACCTACTGCGCAGCCTGGATGTGGGCCAGGCGTTGGTCTCGAACACCGAAGCTGAACGCGCCATCATTGTCAACATCCGCCCTCGCGTCAGCGTTCACGGGGGATTCTGACCGGTGGCAGAGATTCGGGCTCTCCGGAGAACTGCGCGCCCTATGCAACGACTGGGCTACCTCAAACATGTGGCCCGCCGAGTGGTCGCGCTAGACACATCCAGCCTGGACAACCTAGGCACGGACCTGATTCAGACTGTGGCACGCAAGCAACGTGTCCGCCTCACCGATGAGCGCGCGTCATACATCCAGCGGCGGCTCTACGACCGAGCGTATGACGCGACAAAAAAGCAGGCCGCGCTCTGGCACGAAGGCGAGGAGAGAACCGTAGCCATGGAATTGCAGGATCTCTACCTGGCCGACACGACCTTGCCCTCCCAGACCGGGAAGCTCGTACGCGAGGACTGGCGCAAGTATCCACGCCTAGGTGTTGCACTCGGTCTGATCCGCGCCGGCACGTACTCGCCCAACACGCGTGCTCTTTCGTTGCTTCACCTGACACCAGAGCGGGAAATTCAAGCTTTCCTGCACTACCTGCCCGAGGCCAACCCATTCCGTTTGACCCAGGCACAGGGTCTGCTCCTTCTCTATGCGTTGCTTGAAAACGATGGCGAAGTGATCGCCCCGTTGCTCAGTCAACTGGCCGGCCTAGCGGCGGACGGTTTCAGCGATCGACAGGCGGGTGATCGGCTACCGCAGATCTATCGCGACCTCATAAAGCGTCACCGCAGTCGCGGGCTTTCCGCCGAGGAGCGGGACCGACTGCAAGTCCTCTCCAAAGCAGCAGACAGCATCGAGAAGTGGCGGGAGCGCCGGTACACGGGGGGAGGGGCCAATGTCGAGACAAGCAGGCCTCGCGTGGAGCCCTACGCGGACATCGGCCTTTTGCACAAGCCTGACCCCTACCGCTACAGGTATGGCTTCACCCCGGCTGGCGTGGTCTGGGCCGAGGCGTTGAGTGGCATAGAAACCGATGCGCAGGTCTCCGAGTTCCTCACGCAGCAGTTCTTCGCAACAGCGGCTAGGGCGTCGAAAGTGCCCGCCATGCCCATTGGCGACAGAGATGCCGTCGTGACCCAGTCGTACCGAGCCTGGCAAGCCATTCGCAGCACAGGCGGCTACGCACCCATCGAGGAGATCGCCCTGGTGGCCGGGATCCAGGCTCTGTGCACAGATCGCCTCATTCTCGAACCTGCGGCGGTGCGGGATGCCATCATCTGGTACCAGAAAGATCATCCCTACCAAGTGCGCTTCAGTGTGAACAGGCTAGGGGCGCTAGCGCACGCGCGTTTCTTGCAACAGCCTGGATAGCCACCAGGTCAAACACAATCCCCATGACCTCTAACACCGCTCATCTTGATGAGGCGTTTGCCATCTTTCGCGACCGGCTGGGCACAGCGAGGCACTTGGCCCTACGCGTCGATGAGCCGCTGACAGCGGATAACCCTATTGGGATCGGCGGGCCGTTGCGTGCGCTCACTGTCAAGACGCACAACGAGCCATTCGCACTCCTCGGTGTCACGACGCCGGCCGTCGCTGTCGAGAATGCCACGCTTCTCGAGTATTTCGCGCGGCGCGCTCGCGCCAGGCGGATTCCCTACCTGGTTATCAGCAACATGCGTGATTCCCAAATCCTGCCCACGCCCGCTCGACCAGGAGACGTCCGCACTCCGCTCAAACGCTATCCTCGTCTCCACCAGATAGGGCCTCAGGCCATTGACCGCATGTCTCCCCGTGAACGTATCGCCCTTTCAAGCCGTGCCGATGACATCGCCGCCGACCTGGCTGCGCTGCACCGCAATGGATCCCTGGATCTAGTGATCCCCGATGCCGACTTCTTCGCTGAACGGCTGATTCGCGCCGTCGGGGTCCTCAACCCGAGGATCAAGCAAGCCGTGCGCACCAAGCTACAGATGGACCCTTCCTTTCGTCAGGAACTCACCGAATGGTCGGTCCGCCAAGGGATCCCCGCCAACGTGCGCTCTGACGATTTCGTTGAGTCCGTCGCACGGCAAGCCATCTACCGTCTACTGGGCAAGATCATCTTCTACCAGAGCCTGAGGCGCGCCGCACCTGAGTTACCGGAGATGGATTTCGGTGACCTCGACACGGGCCAGATACTGCCGCGACTGCGCGACTGCTTCGGTGCGGCGCACAGGATCGACTACCACGCCGTATTCCGTGAGGACGTAGTCGATCGCCTGCCTTTCCCCGCCCAGGCCTCGGCCGAGTTACGCGATCTGGTGGGCGACCTGAACACACGCGACTTCGCTCACCTGCCCCAGGATGTGGTGGGAGTCGTCTTCGAGCGGCTCATACCGCCAGAAGAGCGTCACGCCCTCGGCCAGTACTTCACACCGGAACGGCTCGTGGACCTCATTGTTGCCTTCTGTGTGCGTACTCCTGACGACTCAGTTCTGGACCCCACCTGTGGGACAGGCACTTTCCTCATACGCGCTTATGACCGGCTCCGCACGCGTCTTGGCGTACACGACCACAATCGGTTGCTGGGCCACCTATGGGGTGTGGATATCGCGCCTTTTCCAGCCGAATTGGCCACGATCAACCTCTTCCGCCAGCGGATTGGCGACCCAGGGAACTTCCCGCGTATCCTCAACGACGACTTCTTCGACGTAGTACCGGGCGGCTCCTACCGCTTTCCCCCATTGAAGTCGCCCGAACAGTCGGCTCCGGGGACGCAGGGGACGCCAGAGAAGAGGCAGGCTGTGTGGGTAGATGAGCCGATCTCTGCCTTCGACGCCGCTGTTGGCAACTTCCCGTACATCAGCGCCGATCGGATTGAACGCACCGTCAAGGGCTACCGCGAGACTGTGGCCCGCCGCCTGACCCGCGACTGGTTCCAATCCTACCCGGATGGCTTCACGTTCAAGGGCAAGACAGACGAGAAGCAATACAAGCTTGCCCGCGAGAACGGCCTCCCTTTGGAAACGTTTCTGGAGAGAGCTAATCCCATTATCTCGACCTACGCTGACATCTACGTGTCCCTTTTCTGGCACGCCGCTGCGTTCATCAAGGAAGGCGGGCGCATGGGTTTCGTCACCTCGAACGCTTGGCTGGACGTCGGCTACGGCTACGCTTTGCAGCGTTTCCTCCTGGACCACTTCAAGATCGTCGCCGTCCTGGAGAGTCGCTCCGAGCCGTGGTTTGTGCAAGCATCCGTGAACACTGTCGTGACTGTCGTCGAACGGTGCTCGGACCCGCTGGAACGTGGCGCTCATGCCGCCCGCTTCGTGCAGGTCAAACGTCCCTTGCCCGAAGTCATTCCATGGGACCTCCACCTGGAAGGTCTGAACCGCTGGGTGGGGTTGGACGGGCTTGTCAAGAGGATCGAGGCGGTGCACGAGGCGAGCGATGACCTGCAAGACCCGAAAGTGCATGAGGATCAGGACTTCCGGCTCCGGGCCATCCGACAAGGGGCGTTGGGCGCGCAAGTCGAAAAGGCCAAGCAGATGGTCAAGTGGGGACCCTATCTGCGTGCTCCGGCCGTCTACTTCGCCTTCCTCCGCGAGGCCTGTGATAAGTTGGCCCTGCTGCGCGACGTGGCGCCACCCGCTCGCGGCGGCACCACGCGAATCAACGAGTTCTTCTACCTCGACGAAGAGAGCATACAGCGATGGGTGATCGAGGCGGAATTCTACTGGCCGCTGATCAAGTCGCCGAGCGACAGCAATACTATTCGCATCGATCCGGACCGACTTGGACTAAGGGTGTTTGTTTGCCGGAAGTCGAGAGTCGAACTCGTAAGGGAAGGCAAGCTGGGCGCACTCCAGTATATTGAGTGGGGCGAGCGGCAGGAGTACAAGCGAGGCGTGCAAGAGGGCATGAAGTGGCCCGACGGCCCCTGGGTCAAGAATCGTCAGCCGGGTTGGTATGCGTTACCGAAGAGTGAAACCCATTTCAGCCGACTGTTCTTTGCCAGCGCCTATGGAGACCGACACATTCAAAGGCTCAGCCCCAGCCCGCTGATTGCTGACAAACGGCTGTACTTCCTGTCGCCGAGTGAGGGCGTCTCCCACGAACTGGTGGCCGCCTTGATGAACAGCAGCCTGGTTGCCCTCTTCACCGAGCTAGCTGGACGCGTAACGTTCGGTGACGGGGCGTTGGAGCTGACGGTCGAAGATGCCCGAGACTATCTGAGGATCCCAGATGTGCGGCTGTTCCACCAGGCCGACCGGCAGGCCATATTGCGAGGCTTTCAGCCGCTGCTCGCGCGGCCCACCGGTTCCGTGTTTGAGGAAGTCCAGAAGGCTGATCGGCAGGCTCTGGATGCTGCGGTCCTCACGGCCATGGGCCTGGAGCCAGACCACTGGCTCCCACTTCTATATGAAGGTCTGACGAGGCTAGTACGGGAGCGTGTGCAGTTAGGCGAGATGCGTGGCCAGGAGCGACGGCGGCGCCGGCATCGTGCCGCCAGCCGTGTGGCCGATGAGGTACTCAACGAACTGCTGCCCAACGGGCCCGAGCGGTTTCCGGATGATTTCCTGTCCCGCGCGGCCCGCTCCGGTGCCTTCAACGAGATTCCACTGCCCAGCGGGCAGCTGCGTTATGCTGGCCCTCACTTCGGCCAAGAGCAGCTCACAACGGAGAAGGGCCAAACCCTGACCGTAGACAACAGGTTGCAGGTGCGTTACATGCTATTTGCTCAAGCGGCGGGCCACACTGTGATCCGCGTGCCGGAGAGGCTGGTCGAGGTGTCACGTGCTGTCAACAACTACGTTCAGTACCTGCGAGACCTTCGCGCTCGCCTGCACGACTCCTGCTTCAAGCGTACCCTGGATCAGGCAGCAGCGGAGCGTTTCGTGGACGACACATGGCGTAAGTTCAAGCTGCCTGAGGTGGAGGAGTAGTCGCAGTGTACGAGCATCTCAACCTGAACGCTTGGCCCTTTCAGGTGGTCCCTGACCCTCAGTTCGCTACTGTCTGGGCTGGCCGTCCCGAGACCAAGCAGGAGTTGGAGCGTCTCCTGTGGAAGATGCAGTTTGCGCCGAAGTCCAGTTTGCACCTTTTGTGGGCCAACTTCGGCATGGGGAAGACGCATACACTGCTGCACTTGCGCCACTTGTGCCAGCACACAGAGGGCGCACTCGTCCCTGTCTATGCTGTCATGGCCAAACGTGCCAGGGGTTTCCTCGAAGTGTACCGAGCCATTGCCTCCGAACTCCCGTATCGCTTCTTAGGGGACCAGTTGGTCAAAGTAGGCAATAGCTACTCAGGAAGCCTCCAGCTTCACGCCCTGTTCTCCAGATCCCCTGGAGTGGTGAACGCCATACTTGCGATCCGCAGCGGAGATGCAGAGAGAGGCACTATCGCCCGCCAGTGGCTGCTTGGTCAGCCAGGGCTCCTCGCCAGGCACCTTCGGGCCGTAGATGTTAGCTACCGTATCAAAACCCCTGAAGACGGTATAAGCGCGCTCTCGGTGCTGACGGGCCTCGCAACCTTCGGATCGGATCCCCCAGCCAAGCTCGTCATAATGTTGGACGAATACCAACGTATCGGGGAGCTTAAGCCGCGCGCAATGAACGAGATCAACGCCAGCTTGCACACTTACTACAATGAGCACCCCAAGGGGCTCGAACTGATCCTCTCCTTCGCCTTTGGCCGCGAGGAGAACGTTGCGTACCTGCTGAGCGATGAACTCAAGAGCCGCGCAGAGCCACAGGGGATTAGGTTGGACGTACTCAGCAAAGCGGAAGCCATGGACTTCCTGCGTGATCTCCTCGAACAGTTTCGCATCCGGGACGACGGGCGCTGGGCATACCCGTTTTCCCCTGAAGCCCTGGAGGTACTGGTTGACTACATCGCCACTCGCAAGAGACTAACACCGCGGCGGTTGATGCTGTACGCCAATCACGTGCTGCAGGAGAGCCAAGCGTGCAGTGACTCGGAGACCACAGGCCCCATGACCAAGGAGGAGGTGCTCCAGCACGTGGCAGACCCTCGGCTGGGTCAAATCGACACTGACGAACCCGGGATGACGCCCTGAGCGCCGAGCTCGTATAGCCAACTACAGAGTTGCGGTGAACGACCTCTGGTCCGGCGAACCTGAAGACGAAGAACCTGCACTGCCCGTGCCTGGGATGGGCTACCGCAAGGTCTACGTTCGCATCGACGGTGTTTCCATCCGGCTCTATGACCATCCGCCCTGCGTAGACTACGATGAATCCGACTGCTCTCAGTGTGACTTCTTTACACCTCAAACGTGCCGACTACGGCGCGATCCAACCCTAGTGCAGGACATCAGAGCACTATTCCGCCTGCATCGTCAGCGTCTAGCGGTCTACAGCAAACTTCGACAGAAGCTCATCCGTGCCATGCATTTTGAGTTGCGGCAACATGGCCGTGCCCTGCACTACACGGTGGTCGCACGGATGGTGAAGGATCGCTATCCCGAATTCCAGGTGACTGCCAAACGGATCCTGCTGATCATGGCCGCTCACCCCAAGGAGTTCGAGAAGGTGAGGCAGGGAGTGTACCGTTCTCGAGTCTCGCCCCGCTCCTAGCCCAGTGCGCCTCGCCCCCTGCATCCCTCAGGACCTCCCCCACTAGCCGTGAGGCAGCTTGGGATGCCCTGTCACCACTGGATCGGCTCGGTCCAAGAGAAAACGGCCCCAAGGCTGGTAAGCCGCCGAGGGAGTCTCCCCGTCAACTGATGTGCCCGGCTTGGCATGGCCCAGATCTGTGCAACAGCCGTCGCAATTCCGATCATCCTGCTCTTTTGGTGCCCATCGAGACACATTGTGTGCTGGCTGTCGGCGACCCAGTGGCACAGCTCTCACTGGTAACTTGGACGGTGTATCACAGCTCCTGTGAGCTGAGCGCTTGGCTGCCCATCACAGTCTCAACCCACTGAAGAGGCTGTCAACCTGGGCCTGCGCTTCCAAGGGCCTGTCCTTGTCAATCTCGATGGGGACTCGTGGGAACAGGTAGTACACGATAACCTTTGGCGATTTCTCCAAGGCCTCTTCAATGCCTGCCTGGTGAAGCCCGAGTTGAACGAGATACTCATCCGTTTTCTTGGCAACGTCCTCCGCATTGATTCCATCGGTCTTGAAGTCCACCAGGAACCATTCTCCCGAGCACGACTGATAGAGAGCGTGCACGAACACACGGATCACTCTACCGTCCAGGGTGAAGGCGAAAGGCACCTCGTGTCTACGACTTCGTGCAGCAGCCATCTCTGCGAAGAGATCGCTGGCGTTGAATCGATCCAGGAGACCCAGCAAGACCTCTGAGGTCTCCGCTGCGATGACAGAATGCCTTTGGTGAGGATCGCCCACTGGTCTGGCCGGCTGGCGTTGAGGAAAGCTTGCAGCCTATCGTGGGGCGACTACAAGAGGAGCGTTCGCCCAACCGCCGAAGAAAGGCTTCCAAGGTGGTAGATGTTACTGCTTCCATTGACTTTCCATCTCCCAGTGGCGTATCAACTGTCGGGCCACGTGCTCGTAGGTGCCCACCCAATTCACTATCGCCCGTGACCGACGCTGGTGTTCGCGTCCGAGTGCGGCCAATCTCTCGGCAGGCGTTCCTTCGTCCGGTACATTCAGTTCAGTGGTGACTTCCCGCAGAAGCGGGAGTCGCCGCCACTCTGTTTTCATAAAGGCACGCAAGCGCTCGGCGTGTTCTTGCTGGAGGAGCATGGCTGCCACATAGAAAGACTGAAGGGTCAATCGCTCCAAAGGCCGTAGCCGCTCCAGCGCAGCGGGCACGGCGTCGGCGTACTCGGGGCGAGCAAGCAGGACGGCGATCGCGGCGGCCCGGACACGGGCGCTGGGCTGCCTGACCAGGTCCGCCAGCAAAGTTGCTGGTGGACGCACACGGCTGGCCTGGTAGGATGACTCGCGCGACAGATAGCGGACGCTCAGCAATTCCAGTTCCGCCACCAATTCCTCTTCTGTCTCCCTGTCGCGTTCTGAACTCTCGTTCATTGGCTTGCTCTCACTTCTATCCCACCAGTGGATAAGGCGCTCTGCCGTGCTGGCGGAAGCCAGGCTGGTGAGTATTCTGGGTCAAGGGGTGCTGATCAACCCACCGGATGTGGTGGTGTGAGTGATTGGCTCGGCGATGATTTCGTCTACCGCGGGTAGAACACCGTACCGCGAGCATATCGAAGCTCCCAGGTGACAGGTCGTCAATCCCCTGGAGCCATTCGGGCGTTTGTGTACGCAAACGGCCCGCCCTCAAATGCAAGGCGAGCCTGATGGAAGAAGAGATGAAGCCGGGGTGCTCGTCCTGCATCCTACACGCGTACATTATAGCACGGATGGACGGGTCTGCCAATACGGTGACACGAAGTCCTTGTCAGGTCCCGACAATTCGGCTGCCAATGGCCGACGTTGCTCACCGCTCGTCGTCGAACCAGGTATGCCTTCCTCAGTGCTTCGAGCGCTTGCGCGTCTGCCAGCGGGCGGTTCAGCCCGCTCCGCCCCGCGGCCCGCCTGGCACCCTTTCTTCCTCTCTCGTTTGTTATGTCAGAATGTCGTCGTCCTCTTACTGGCGAGGGGCGGAGCCATCTTGTTCACGCGTCGGATGCATCCTTCGACGAACTGCGTCTCGATCGGCTGGCCTGATCTTGCGCATCGTTCTAATCATGACCGTTCAAGCTATTGGGAGAAGTCACGCCGGTCGAGTCCTCAGTTTGGCCTGGTGCTTGACGCAAAAGGCGCGGCTCTTGATGTCGGTATCTGCGACGGAGTTGGAGAAACGCATCACACAGTGGAGGTCGGGACAATGCGCCAGGCGATGTGTATGTCCGATCTCGTGAACCGCTTCCTTGACGGCCCGCTCTTGGAAGAGGGCTTCGTCAGGCGGCAGGTCATAGAACTCCTGCCGCAAGCGAGGGAGGCCGATGATGGCTACACGTCCGCCTACGTCGGCCTGGCCGAAGACGAAGTTCAAGTCGGGGACGAAGAGGTCCAGATCTGCCACTGCCAATAGCCGATAGGTGTGTGGGAGCTTCATCACTTCCACTTGACGCAGAATCCAGTCAGACCGATACTGCTTTCTGCGTCTGTCGTACGCGTAGGAGGGACAGGGCAAGGACGGCGCGACCTGGCACGGTTTGCCGAAGCTGTCTTGCAGCTCGCGGCAGAGAAAGGTCAGGATGTCTTCGTCAACGTCTCCAACAGGTATCAGGTACAGTATCTGTGCCACAGGCGTCTCCCTCCCCATGTTACTATTCTATCCCGTGAGGGGTCGTTTTTCAAGAGAGCGGCAGGAATGCCGGAGTTCGACACACAGGCGTTCACAGGGTATAATTGACGCGGCCAGTGTGACCGTGGGAGGTCAAGATGATGCGAAAGCGATACTCGGTGCCCTACGATAAGGGAGAGATAGAGTTTAGCCTGCCCGAGGGGTTCGGGGAGCCGGTGGTGGCGGAACATCAGCGCATGCCACCGCTTCGTGATGTTGGCGCCGCCATCCGCGCGGCGCTGAGAAGCCCCACAGGGTCTGCCCCGTTGCGTGACTTGGCCGCTCCTGGGGATAAGGTCTGCATCGTGGTGACCGACATGACTCGGCCCTGTCCGGATCACCTACTGGTGCCGCCCTTGCTGGAGGAGCTTCGTGCCGCCGGAGTGAGTGGACAGGACATCACGCTTGTGATCGGCGTGGGCATGCATCGGCCCAGTACCGCCAAAGAGAAGGCGGCCAAGCTGGGAGCCGAGGTGGCTGGCAGGTATGCCGTCCTGGATGCGGACCCCTTGGACCAGAGCAGGCTGGTGGACTTGGGGCTGACGACGAACGGGGTTCCAGCAGTGGTGAATAGAGAGACTGTTGAGGCTGACCTGCTGATAGCGACCGGCGTTGTGGAGCCCCATCTCTACGCCGGATACAGCGGTGGGCGGAAGACGGTGGCCATCGGAGCAGCAGGGGAACGCACGATAGAGGTCACGCACGGCCCACAGATGCTGGACGAGCCAGGCACACGGCTAGGACGAATCGAGGGCAACCCCTTTCATCAGGCGGTGACAGAGATCGCCCAGAAGGCTGGTCTCCGCTTCATCCTCAACGTGGTGCTCGATGAGGACAGAGACGTAGTGGCCCTGGAGGCCGGGGAACCGGAGGTGGCCTTCGAGCGCCTGGTCGAGGTGGCGAGGGATCTCTATGAGGTGGACCTCCCACGACGGTTCGACGTGGTCATCGGCGGGGTGGGGTACCCCAAGGATGTGAACTTGTACCAGACCTCTCGTGCCCCCACATACCTGCACTTCGCGCCGCAGCCGGTGGTCAAGAAGGGCGGCACGATGATCATCCCCGCCCGGTGCCAGGAAGGCGTGGGGCAAGGCCTCGGCGAGCAGCGGTTCTACGAGATCATGAGATCTGCCAGGGATGCGACGGAGATAATAGAAGACGCGCGCAGACGGGGATACCCGGCGGGTGGCCAGCGGGCTTACGTGGTGGCCAAGGTACTGCGGGAGTGTGATGTGGTCATTGTGGGGTCGGAACATCCACGATTGGTCGAGGAGATGAAGATGATCCCGGCGGCGGACATGGCCGAAGCGCTAGGCTTCGTGGAGGGGAAGCATGGCAAGGGCGCCGAGTTGCTAATAATTCCCCATGCGCTCCACACCCTGCCGGTGGTGAAGGGGTAGCCTGTCAGTAGGGCATCTTGGTCAGGACGCCGACAACGGTTTCGACTATTTCCTCTGTGGACATGGAGCGATCAGGGCGACGGAGACATTCCAGGGCGTGGCTTCGTACCAACATCAGGCTCGCTTGATAGGCGGCAGAGCGGATAGCCATCAATTGTGGCAGGATCTCCTGGCAGTCTCGCCCTTCGTCGAGCATGTTCTGTACGCCTCGCGCCTGACCCTCTATGCGACTCAGTCTGTTTCGGAGATCTTTCCTGACCGAGGGCGAGACTTCCGGCATGGTTCCCTTCCCCCATGACTGAGATGTGCGAGAGCCCACGGCTCTCGAATGGTCAGATGCCTCAGCCTGTGGGCTGGCATGAATCCCTTGACGATGACGTGAAGTTGGGTGTGGTGCTGAAGCCGCTGGTTCCAAAGAGGGACATGAGTTTCTCTGCCTGTTTGCTGCCGCAATTGGGGCAGATCAACTCAGCCTGATCGGTGCTGCTGCGCACGAGTTTGTCGAACTTCTCACCGCAATCCTGACAACGATACTCGTAGATGGGCATGAACTGCTGACCTCCTAGACGGTCTCTCTAGATGGGGACACTGGCCCGTTGTGCCGTGATAGCACTGAAGGGACAGGCCGGAATGCACAAGCGACAGTCAAAGCGGCGACTGATGTCTATCCACGGGACTTCCTCTGGATCCACCTGAACAACGGCCCTGCCCTTGCAGACCTTGCGAGCCACACACTTGCGGCACACCTGGCACGACTCCTCATCGATACTGATCGCTGCTTGGTAGTGCACGTCAGCGGCACCTACTTGACAGCCTTTCGCCCCCGTGATATGTTATACCCTTGGGGGGTATCTACTCTATTATGACTCACCATCACACCTGTTGTCAAGTCATGACCAGTAGAAGCCGGCAAACGGATAGGATCCGAGAATTGAACTCGAGAATTGCTGAACTGAAGGCGCGCCTGCCGCGCCATTCCGTTCTGCCTGCGATGTTGATGGAGCTGGAGGACCTGGAGGAGGAATTGGCTCAGTTGGTGTCTCGAGATAACGCCGTGGACGCCCAACCCGGCCCCGGCGACCATGGATAGGGGAGAGATCCACCCTCCTGTCATCGGCGAAGGGGAGAGACGGCTGCTTCGACGCAAGTTGCCCATTGTCGTCCTCGTGGTGTCCGTAGGATTGCTGGTCGTCTTGCTTCCCCAGCATAGAGTACTGTGGGCGGCGTTCGTCCCCGAAATCGGTCTCGCAGCCCATGCGCAACCGATGGCCGAGGTGGGAGGCTCCGTGAGCTACAGTGTGACCCTCGGCAATTGGGGCTTTGGCGAGGCGGCCAATGTAGTCGTCACCCACACACTGCCGGCGGGATTCAGCTATCAGGCGGGCTCGACCGAGGTCAAGCTGGACGGCGAAGGGATCTCCTCCGCCGAACCGAATGTGGACGGCCAACACCTGACGTGGGGACCGTTTGCGCTGCCAGCAGCCACCGGCACCTTTGACAACCACTACGGGATTCACACCTTCGTTCAGGATTTATGCGTCGAGTCCTACGTTGATTTCCAGTTGGACAGGGCACTGGAACTGGCCTACGTGGGCGGTCATGTAACACAGCTTCTCTATCCGGTGACTCCATCGAGCACAGGACCCCACCCCTGTTGGGTATATTTCGTGGACGGTGCCTATGACCGCAACCTGGTGCCCATCGTGCGACTCCAAGGTGTATGGGGAGGGGACTATTGGATCAAGCCGGAGCCGGATAGCCCAGGAGACTACACCTCCATCGCCCAAGCATACAAGAGGGTGGTTCAAGGTCTGCCACGACGGGATGGGCGCGTCCTGTACGTTCAGGTGTGGAACGAACCGGATCTGCCGCTGGAATGGAGTGGCGAGCCGGATGCGCGGGAGTACGGCAACTTCTTTGTGGATGTGGCCGCAGCGATACACAGCATAGGGGATCCACGTATTCAGGTGCTCAATGGCGGCTTGACGCCAGGGAATGTCTCCTTCACTAGGCAGATGCTCGCGGTGCCCGGTTTTGCGCAGTCCTTCGATCTTTGGGCTTCCCATTGTTACCCTCTCAATCACCCGCCAGCGTACAACATCCACAACGGTACGGCTCGATATCCTCAGTACACCATCGACTGCTATCTGTTGGAACTACAGGAGCTAGCTACCCGTGGAGGACGTACGGGCGTCAAGGTCATGCTGACCGAGACGGGGTACGGGTTGTACGATAGCACCTTCCGGTTCGAAGGCTATCCCCCCATCAATGAGGACAATCGAGCATACTACATCAAGGGGGCCTTCCGAGACTTCTGGGCTTCGTGGCCCGAGGTTGTCGGGGTGACGCCCTTCGAGCTGGTTGATCCCTACTCCACCTGGGACCAGTGGGACTGGCTCTATGCTGGCACAGACTTGCCCCACAAGCAGTTCACCGTGGTGAAGGCGTTACCCAAGCCGGACCCCACACAAGTCACCCCGGCGGTTCTCACCATTAGCTTCCAAGCTCAGGCCGCGGGCTCGCCGGGCACTTACTACAGCGATGTGTTGGCCAGTGCGGACGACACCACGATCTCCCCGCTGAACGGAGTGGCTGCGGTGATGGTGGTGGATGAGTTGCACCGCAGGCATTTCCCACTGGCCGCCAGGGGTGCGCAACCAGGCGTTCACCCTGAAACAGTGGGCGGAAGCGAGGATCTGGCGGGCCAAGTGGAGGTGTTGCTGCCAGAGCCTGCGCCGCGTTTGGAGCGAGTGGTACTCTTGAGCCTGGCAACTCAAGCGAGGGAAGCACCCACCATTCTGGACATCGTAGAGGTGGGCTCCAATCCCCAGGGGATTGCGCTCGATTCAAGCGCGCAGAGGGCATACGTGACTCTTGCGGATGGCGTCCTGGTGGTCATAGACACCACTGACCACCGTGTCATCTGCACCGCACGCACAGGCCGTGAACCGCAGGCGGTGGCGGTCAATCCTTCAACGGGCGTGGCCTACGTGGCCAATAGCGGTGAAGGCAGTGTGTCGGTCGTGGACGGGGCCAACTGCCGCTTGCTGGGCACCATCTATGGATTCATCAGACCTCGCGGTCTGGCGGTGGACCAGGCGGCCAATCGAATCTATGTGACCGATGCCGAGGCAGCGAATCTAGTGGTGGTTGAGGGAGAGAAACACGAGGTCGTGGCCAGTGTTCCCCTCGGCTCATATCCTGACTCAGTGGCCTACGATGCCGGCGCGGCCCGCTTGTATGTTACCGACGCAGGTGAGGGCACGCTTTCGATGATTGACGTGACAAGCCTGGAAGTCATCTCCACCATAAGCCTCGGGCCTGGCCCGCTGCTTGGCATGGCGATAGATGGGAAAGCTGGCCGCGGCTATGTTGTGCAGTTGGCCACCCCTCTGAGGCGTGGGATAGCTGTCGTTGACCTTCAAGAGGCTAGAGTCGATTTCGTGCTGGTCGGAGACGAGGAGCGCCCTCTCAACTCGGCCTACGCTGTGGCTGTAGACGGGCAGAGGGGATCACTGTACATTGCTGATGGGTCCGAGTTGCTGGTTGTGGACCCGTGGCGCGAGGAGTTCAGCACCAGCCTGGCTCTCAAGACCGTCACCTACAACTTCGGCCTGGCGGCTGACTCTACCAGGCGGAGGGTGTACTTGCTCGACAGTGCAAGCGGGAGGCTCTTCGTCATCGGTGACTAGACGGAGAACCCGCCAGATTTGCGTTGGTTCGCTCTTGTTGGTATACTGATTGGGTTAGCTTCTCGCAATCTCTTGACATCTCCGGAAGTGAGGTTATCCTAGCGTGGCAAGGAACTGGGAGGCCATTGCCCCCCACGGAGGCACGCTTGTTGATCGCGTGATCAGAGGCGTGTTGAAGGAAGCGGTCCTGGAGCGGGCAGCAACTCTAAGGGTGGTGCGCCTGAATCCCACGGCCGTATCTGACCTGGAACTCATCGCCATAGGGGCCTTCAGTCCCTTGACGGGTTTCATGGGCAGAGCGGACTACGACGGCGTGCTAGAGGAGATGCGCCTCAGCAACGGCTTGGTATGGACCATTCCCATCACGCTGCCGGTCTCTCGCGAGGTAGCAGACGGGCTGAAAGAGGGCGAGGAAGTCGCCCTCGTAGAGGGAGAACGCATCCTGGGCATCATGGAAGTGGCCGAACGGTTCGAGTACGACAAGGTGAGAGAGGCTGAACTGGTCTATCGTACCACGGAGGAGGCGCATCCCGGGGTGGCCCGGCTCTACCGTCAGGGAGAAGTCCTCTTGGGTGGAGATATCCATCTGCTGGACCGCCCTGCAGACCAGTCGTTTGCGCAGTTCCGTCACGACCCCGCTCAAACGCGTCGGATGTTCGCTCAGAGGGGTTGGCACCGCATCGTTGCTTTCCAGACCCGGAATCCAATCCATCGCGCGCACGAAGCCATTCAGAAGACGGCGCTGGAGATCTGCGATGGTCTTCTGTTGCACCCTCTGGTGGGCCAGACGAAGCCCGACGACATCCCGGCGGATGTGCGGATGATGAGTTACCAGGCCCTGCTGAGGGACTACTATCCGCCCGAAAGGGTGATCCTGGGGGTGTTCCCGGCGGCCATGAGATATGCAGGGCCTCGTGAGGCGATTCTTCACGCGCTGGCGCGAAAAAACTACGGATGCACCCACTTCATCGTGGGGCGCGATCATGCTGGTGTGGGCGGTTACTATGGCACCTATGACGCGCAGCTTATCTTCGATGACTTCGACGTTGATGACGTCGCAATCACTCCGCTGTTCTTCGAGCACGTGTTCTATTGTCGCAAGTGTGGGGGGCTGGTCTCTGTCAAGACGTGTCCCCATGATCCTTCGAACCACGTGGTGATGAGCGGCACCGAAGTCCGGCAGATGGTGAGTCGTGGCGAGATGCTGCCCGAGGAGTTCACACGACCGGAGGTGAGCAAGGTCCTCATCGAGGGCATGAGGAGGAAGCGGGAGGGCAGGGAAGGTGGAGTGAAGCCCTCACAGGGGCGACGCAGGGTGCTGGTAATTGGCCTGGATTGCGCCACCCCCCAACTCGTTTTCGACAAATGGCGGGACGAGTTGCCCAACCTCAAGAGGCTCATGGAAGGCGGCACGTACGGCGAATTGGAAAGTACTATCCCGCCCATCACCGTCCCGGCATGGATGTCGATGATGACCAGCAAGGACCCTGGGCAGCTTGGTTTCTACGGTTTTCGCAATCGGGCCGACTACTCGTATGACCGGATGCGGATTGCCAGTTCCAAGTTGGTCGTGGAGGACACGGTCTGGGATATCCTATCGCGGGCAGGTAAGAAAGTCATCCTGGTGGGTGTGCCTCAAACCTACCCCGTCAAACCTACCAATGGTTACGTGATCAGTTCTTTTCTTACGCCCAGTACTCGGAGCCAGTACACGTATCCTGCGGAACTCAGGGAAGAGGTGGAAGCCCTGGTGGGGGACTACATGCTCGATGTGGAGAACTTCCGCACCGACGATAAGGATGACCTCATCCGACAGATCTACGAGATGACCCAGAAGCGGTTCACGGTGGTGAAGTACCTGCTCAACGAGAAGGAGTGGGATTTCTTCATGATGGTGGAGATGGGCGTGGACCGGATCCATCACGGCTTCTGGAAGTTCTTCGATTCTGAGCATCATAAGTACGAACCGAACTCTCCATATCAGAACGTGATAGAAGACTACTATCGCTACCTGGATGGTGAGATTGGCGAGGTCCTCGAGCGGCTGGACAAGGACACAGTGGTTCTCGTCGTATCTGATCATGGGGCGAAGCACATGGAGGGCGGCATTTGCATCAACGAGTGGTTGAGGCGGGAAGGGTATCTGACTGTGAAAGAGGAGCCCCAGGAGATCGTGCCCCTCGAGAAGGTCGAGATCGACTGGGGCCGTACCGTGGCCTGGGGAGCAGGGGGATACTACGGCCGTCTCTTCTTGAACGTCCAGGGGAGAGAGCCCCAAGGCTGCATCCCAGCGGAAGATTACGAAAGGGTGAGGGATGAGATCGCCCACAAGCTGACGCAAATCACCGATGAGGATGGGGTGAATATCGGTACCTTGGCTTACAAGCCCCAAGATGTGTATCGCCAGTGTCGTAACATCGCACCTGACTTGATGGTGTATTTTGGCAATCTGGATTGGCGCTCTGTGGGCAGCCTGGGCCACGGAGACATCCGTACCCGCGAGAATGACATCGGGCCCGACGATGCGAACCATGCGCAGCAGGGCATCTTCATCATGTACGACTCTCGGCAGAGAGGTCGGGGTAGGATAGAAGGATTGCAGATCATGGATGTGGCCCCGACTGTGCTTGACCTCTTGGGGCAGCCAATTCCTGGCGATATGCAGGGCAAAGCAATAATGCACAGGAAGAACTAGTGCGAGACTGAATGGAACAGCAAGGTTTCACTCTGTGGTTTACCGGGATGTCCGGATCGGGCAAGACGACGCTGGCTCGCGCTGTGGAGCGCATACTCCGGGACAGAGGTCTGAAGGTAGAAGTCCTGGATGGAGACGTGGTTCGTACCAATCTCAGCAAGGGGTTGGGTTTCAGCAAGGAGGACCGAGACACCAACATCAAACGCATCGGTTTTGTCTGCAAGCTCCTCACGCGCAATGGTGTGGTGGCCGTCGGTTCAGCAATCTCTCCATATCGGGAGGTGAGGGATTACATCCGTAGAGACATAGGCAGTTTCGTCGAGGTGTATTGCAGATGTCCCTTGGATGTACTCGTCCAGCGGGACGTGAAAGGGCTTTACAAGAAAGCGCTAGATGGCGAGATTGATGACTTCACCGGAATCTCCGATCCTTATGAGGAGCCTTTGAACCCTGAGGTTGTCGTTGACACTGACAAAGAGGCTCCTGAGCGGAGTGTGGCGAGAATTGTCCGCAAGCTGGAGGAACTGGCGTACATCCCAGAGGCGCCGCAGGAGGAAGAAGGGGCCTATAGTGAGGAAGAGGAGAAGATGCTCGAGGATAAGCTGAAAGCTCTGGGTTACCTGTAGGCCCCTCACGTCCGTGTGCGCATGGGAGTTGAGGAAAAAGGATGAGCGCGAGCATAGTGCTGGCTGACGACAACGATGCCTTTCGAGAGGTAACGAGGCAACTGCTGGAGAGGCAGGGATACGCTGTCGTCACCGCCAAGGATGGCCGGGACGCTCTGGCGGCTATCAGTCGGCACAAGCCCGACCTCGTTCTTCTGGACATCATGATGCCCGATCTGGATGGCATCACGGCCTTGAAACAGATCAGAGATCTGGATCCTTTGCTCGCGGTGGTAATGGTGACTGCTTTCGGTTCGGAGGAGATGGCAGTCGAGGCTCTGACCGCCGGTGCTGACGATTACCTGATCAAGCCTCTGGACTACAAAGAAGCGTTTATCAGGCTGGAGAGAGTCCTGGAAAGAAATCACCTGCGTCAAGAGCGGAAGCGTCTCCGGGAGGAGCTGGCTGCGGCCCACGATGAACTCCAGGCCAGATACGGGGAGCTGAAGGTCAGCTACCAGCGGATAGAGGAGCTGGAGGAGAAGACTCGACTACTGTTTGAGAGGTACCTCCCACCAACTGTAGCCCGCTATCTCATTGATGATCCTTCGCGCGCTAACCTGGGTGGTGTGAGACGGGAAGTGACTGTGCTCTTCGCTGATCTGCGAAGGTTTACGGCGCTGGCGGAGCGGATGGCACCAGAGGGATTGATCGAGGTGGTGAACAGCTATCTCACCTTGGCAACGGAGGTGATTCTTGCTGAAGGCGGTGTGTTGGACAAGTTCATGGGTGATGCGGTGATGGCGCTGTACAACGCTCCCCTGGAGCAACCCGACCACGCTTTTCGCGCGGTCAAGACCGCCTTTCGCGTTCGAGAGAGCCTTGAGAGCCATCACATCGAGCCGAGGCTGCATTTTGGCTTTGGCATCGATACCGGTGAAGTAGTTGTGGGAAATGTAGGCAGTGAGGTCTTGATGAACTACACAGCCTTAGGCGACGCTGTGAATGTCGCTTTTCGGCTACAGGAGCAGGCCAAGCCACAGCAGATTCTCTTGAGCCATGCGACCTACGAGCAGGTCAAGGATTTCGTGGATGCCAAACCGCTCGGTCGGCTGAGTATCAAGAGACGAGCCCAGGAAGCCGAAGTCTACGAAGCCGTCTTGCTAAGGGCTGAAAGCGCCCAGTAGGGGGTGGCTTACTTCTTGACCGAGAAGCCGTAGGTGCCAATAGCTTCCCCCAAGCTCCTATACTCCCCGAAGGTCAGGACAAAGGGCTTGGCCTTGCCGAAGTCTATGCGGCGCCCAGATTCGTCCAGAACCGCCTCGTCGACGTGTACAGCCACGACTTCTCCTAAGAAGAGGTCGTGAGCGCCAAGGGGTATGGTGTCTACAACTTTACATTCCATGCTCACGTGGCATTCGGCGATGAGCGGTGTTTTCAATACCGAGGCTGGCTCGGCTGTGAGGCCGAAGGCGGCGAACTTGTCAACATCCCTTCCTGAGACCTGACCACACTGATCCGTCGCTTCTAGCAGGTCTTCCCCGGGGATGTTGATGACGAACTCCCCGGTTTCTTGCATCAGACTGTGAGAGTAGCGCTCGGGACGTACCCCAACGCCAACCGTTGGAGGGTCCGAGCTGACTGTGCCCACCCAGGCCAACGTAATGATGTTGGGCTTCTCGATCCCACACGTGACCAGAATCACGGGCGCTGGATACAAGTAAGTGGAAGGTCTCTTGCTTTTCTTCGCCACTTGAACCCCTTTCTTTTCTCACTGTATTGGCAGGTGAACGCATTGTACCATCCCGCCGTTTGTGTGGCAAGTGGGAAGGGCGACCGGCTGGTGGCTCCGGCTTCTAGCATGGAGAAGTTGCTTGCATCGCGTCCCAGCCTTCCAAGCTACAACATGTCGTACTCGCTGTTGACATTACCCCTAGATGTGGTAGCAGCCGCTTGACAAGGTGGAGAGAGCGTGCCATAATCTGGGTAGAACTGAAGAGATCATCGCACAAGACAAGATGAAGTGGTGTGTGTGCTGGGCCACAGATTCCTTTGCGGACTGAATGAGGAGCAACGGAGGTAGGGCGTGCAGCCTGTAGGTCGGAGAGCCAAGGCGCTCGGTCACCCCCGAGTCTGGATTGAATCCCGCAGCATATCGAAGAAGGCGTGGGGCAGCAGGCGGGCCCAGGAACTGTTCTTTCTCCTGATTGATCATCCGGCAGGACTGACGAAGGATCGAATGGTCGCCAGCCTGTTCCCCGAAAGCGACGAGGGCGATGCAGATGGGTTGTTTCACTCCACGCTCTATCGCTGTCGGAAGGCGCTGGGCAAGGATGCCATTCTCTGGGAGGACGACATCTATCGGATTCGCAATGTCGCCTCGTGGAGGTACGACGTCGCCGAGTTCGAAGCTCTTGTGAAGGAAGCCAGCGGGGAGAGGGACACGAATGCCGAGCAACTGTATCGCGGCGCTCTTCAGCTCTATGAGGGAGACTATCTAGAAGGCTGGGTCTCAGAATGGTGCGAGCCTACCAGACTGAGGATGAGGCAGATGTATGTGAAGGCCGCACTCGGGGTGGCACGTTCGTACGAGGATCATGGGTGGCCTGAAAAGGCCTTGGAGTTCTACAGGCTCGCGATCAGGAAAGAATACTACTCGGAGCCGGGACATAGAGGAGTTACTGACTCGCTGCTGGCTCTGGGCGATCGCTTGGGAGCCGTGGGCCACTACCTAGAACTTGTCGACAGATTGAAACAAGATGTTCCACCGGAGGAACGGTCCGAGATTCCTGCCCTGGTGGACGACATGCTGGGTAGGTCGCTACGCGACTTGCTGACCGGCGATGGTGGAGCACAATGTGGCCTTGACCGTACGATGGGCCAGAGTCGAGGCGCCGAGCCCCGACAACTCGTGAGGGAGGGATCCTGACGAGCCTGGCTTGAGAGCGGTCTGGAGGCAGAGTGTAGCTTGCCCCGGATGCTCTTGAACTTGAAGGGCACCGTACATCCGGTCGGGGAAGGAGGTGAGCAGGGTTGATGCACTGGAATCGATACCACTCCATGCCATTCACTTGAGCGGGCTGAAGCCGGACTCCGGCACGATGCACGGGCTGCATCAGGCTTCGCTCAGCATACCTTGCAGCTTCTGGGAACCTGCTCCCTCAAGCCGAGACCGACCTGGGCTATTGATCTCCTAGGTTTCCCCCTGGTTCTTTCTCTCCTTGAGTTGCGGGATCCTGCATGAAGACTGCGTCGCAATCGAAGGAGGTGGAGGGCCGAATTCCTCTCGCTCATCCTTCCTGAGGTGGTACACATGATCTATTTCGACAACGCGGCCACTTCCTGGCCCAAGCCCGCGGCGGTCACGGAAGCGATGGCTCATTTCATGACAGAAGTGGGCGCCAATCCAGGACGTTCGGCTCACCGGCTGTCCATCGAGGCCGGCCGGATCATCTACGAGACGCGTGACGCGTTGGCTCGACTTTTCAATGTGGACGATCCCCTGCGCATCGTATTTGGCTCGAATGCGACGGAGGCCTTGAATCTGGCTCTACGCGGCATATTGCGGCCCGGGGACCATGTGGTCACCAGTAGTATGGAGCACAATTCCGTGATGAGGCCGCTTCGTGCCATGGAGGAAGGGGGAGTCGTAGAGATAGCAGTCGTGCTGTGTTCGTCTGAAGGCTTCCTGGATCCTCGCGACTTGGAGGTGGCGATCAGACCCAATACCAGGATGATCGCCCTCAATCACGCCTCCAATGTGGTAGGGAGTTTCCTTCCCGTGGCCGAGGCAGGGGCGATTGCCAGAAACCACGACCTTCTCTTGCTGGTTGACGCCGCGCAGACCGCTGGGGCGCATCCTCTGGACATGAAGGAGATGCAGATAGACTTGCTGGCTTTCACCGGGCACAAGGCGCTCTTCGGACCGCAGGGGACTGGCGGCCTGTGCATTGGCGAACGAGTCGGGGTGGGTGACATACAACCGCTCAAACAGGGGGGTACGGGCAGCCGGTCCGAACGAGAAGAGCAGCCAAGGTTTCTGCCGGATATGTGCGAGAGCGGAACACCGAACACTGTGGGCCTGGCAGGTCTAGGGGCAGGGGTGAGGTTCGTGCTCGAGCAGGGCGTAGAGGAGATCCGTATCCACGAAGTGGAGTTGACGGATCGGCTGATCGCCGGGCTGCTGGACACTCCTGGCGTGACCCTCTATGGGGGACATGATGCCGAAATGCAGACGGCCACTGTGTCGATCAACGTGGAACGACTTGCTCCCTCCGAGGTGGCGCCGATGCTGGATGAGAGGTATGGGATAATGAGTCGCGTCGGCCTCCACTGCGCACCAGCCGCCCATCGGACCATGGGCACATTCCCTGTGGGAACGGTGCGGTTTGGCTTGAGTTTCTTTAATACAGTCGAGGAGGTGGACGCAGTTTTGACGGCGGTAAGGGAGATCGCAACCGCGAAGTCGAGTGAGGATTCGGGGGGTGATCCAGAGTAGTCCTCTTGGAGTGGAGGTCTTGAATGACGAAGTTGGTTGATTGCAGGGGCCTGGCGTGCCCTCAACCGGTGATCCAGACGAAAAAGGCCATGGCCGAGGGTGAGACGGTGACGACCATTGTGGACAATGATACCGCCAAGATGAACGTTTCGCGCATGGCGGGCAAGGAAGGGTATGCGGTCGAGGTCGAGGAGAAGGATGATGGCATCTACCTGCACTTGACTAAGGCGGGCGCTTTGCCAGAGCAAACCACTGCCCCAGCTCCGCCGACGGAAGGGCGTGTCGGTCCCACGGTGGTGTTGATCCCGAGTGAGGGTATGGGACGGGGAGACGATGAGTTGGGGGGGATCTTGATACGCTCCTTCCTCCACACCCTCAACGAGGTGGAACCGTTGCCCGACACGATTGTCTTCGTCAACGCTGGAGTCAAGCTGACCGTGGAGGATTCACTCGTTCTGGAGGATTTGCAGTTCCTTGAGCAGAGAGGGGTAGAGATACTGGCGTGTGGCACCTGCCTGGGGCACTTCGGATTGAAGGCAAAGATGGCCATCGGCGAGATCTCCAACATGTACACTATCGCCGAGACCCTGCTGGGGGCCGGCAAAGTGGTTGCCCTGTAGGAGGGTACTGTGAGTGACTCAGAGTATAGCGTCGTCCTTTTCTACTCGACCAGCGGGGCCATACGGGCTGAGAAGTTGAGCAAGGAAGCAGGCTTGAGGGTCAAGCTCATCCCTGTGCCTCGCCATCTCAGTTCGGACTGCGGGGTCTGCCTGCGGTGCGAGTCGGCAGACATTGACAAAGTGCGTTCGATTCTCGACGCGGCACGGGTTGAGTTTGAGCAAATCAGTGCTCTGTGAGCGGGGGGAAGAATGAAGCATCATTACTACATGCTGTTCGGTCTATTGCAGCAAATGGATTGAATGACCTGAAACGGCGCCGGGGGGCGTCTTAAGGTCTTAAGACTTGTCTCGCTGAAACTACACACCGTCCAGCCGAAGTGGATGGTAGAGGGTCACTATTAGCGCGTCTCGATGACCTCTTGTCCTCGAGGGGCCCTCACCATCTGCATTGTCGCTGGGTGGTGGGGACTTTTTTCGTTCTCTGGGAACTAGAGGAAGCGGGGTGATCATGATGGATCGGACCCTGTGAGCTTGGAAGGTGAGGAGACCATTAGGAAGATCACGATGAGGGAGAAAGGAAGGACGATGAAGAAGTTCTGGTCCTCCCCTTGGGGCCTAGTAAGTGCCGGGTTGTTCGTGGGGGTCTTTGCGGCCCTCTTGCAGAAATGGGGAAACCCAGGCAACATGGGTATCTGCGTGGCCTGCTTCGAGCGGGACATAGCTGGAGCCTTGGGGCTGCACCGGGCCGCTGTCGTGCAGTACCTGCGTCCGGAGATCATGGGCTTCGTTTTCGGAGCGTTGATAGCGGCCTACGCTTTTCGAGAGTTCAAGCCCAGAGTGGGCTCAGCACCTATTGTGCGTTTCGTGCTGGGCTTCTTCGCTATGGTTGGAGCGCTGGTGTTCCTGGGTTGTCCCTGGCGAGCGCTACTGCGCCTCGCTGGCGGTGACCTCAATGCCGTAGTCGGCCTCGTGGGCCTAGCCGCTGGCATCGGGGTGGGCGTGGTCTTCATGAGGATGGGCTACAGCCTTGGGCGGAGCTACAAGACCTACACCGCCGTGGGCTGGATACTGCCCGTGATGATGATGGTGTTGCTGGCGTTGGCGATCTTTCAGCCCAAATTCACGGAAAATGGGCCCATCTTTCTCAGCGCAGAAGGACCGGGTTCGATGTACGCTCCGCTTGCCATCTCACTGGCCGTGGGCACAGGCATCGGCTTCCTGGCTCAGCGCACGCGTCTGTGTACGATGGGCGCTTTTAGGGACTTGATGCTGATTCGGGACCCACATCTGTTCTGGGGCATCGTGGCTATTGCCGGGGCCGCCTTGTTGACCAACTTGGCCCTGGGCCAGTTCAACCTAGGCTTCGTTGGTCAGCCCGTGGCTCATGATAACCACCTGTGGAACTTCGCAGGGATGATGCTGGCGGGCCTGGCCTTTGCCCTGGCTGGTGGTTGTCCAGGGCGGCAACTCTTCATGGCCGGCGAGGGGGACGGGGACGCTGGAGTATTCGTGATCGGCATGATCGTCGGGGCCGGCTTCTCCCACAACTTCGGTATGGCCAGTTCTCCGGCTGGTCCTGGTCCCTGGGGGCCGGTGGCGGTCATTGTAGGGTTGGGTGTGTGTGTGGCGATCGGCCTGACGATGAGACAACGGATGGATTGACAGAGGTGAACCTGTAGGGAAGGGAGTTGACCATGAGTGATCAAGTTGTTGATGCACGAGGGCTTTCTTGTCCCCAGCCGGTGATCCTGAGCCGGCAGGCTTTGCAGAAGCTAGAGAGCGGCGGCGTTGTTGAGGTCTTGGTGGACACGGCCACGTCACGGGACAATGTGAGGCGCGCGGCCGAGAATATGGGATGCCAGGTGGAGATCACGCAGGAAGGTGAGGAGTTTCGGCTGACCATCACCAAATAGGTTCCTATGGGTGGTGTTATGAGGACGATCCGGCTGGGTGGATGCCCTGATGACTCACCTGGCCCCATCGCTCAGTTGTGATTTGACCAGCGGTTGGGCCTCAAGTAGAATAGAACCTGACGACTCCGGATTGTGGGGAAGGATGAAGGGTGAGTGGGGAGCCGGGGACCAGCAACGAGCGGTCGGTCCCACCGCCGAATCGTGCCCTGGAGTTGGCAGGGGCTCAGCCCGTGGTCGAGGAGCAAGTCAGAGGGCAGCTACTACGTATGAAGTGGAACGAGATCCCAAAACGGGAGCGACACAGATGGCTGTAACGGACACGCTGCGGGGGCTATATCACCTGTTTGCGGATCGGAAACCAGGGGACCTGGAGGTAAGGTTACCCAAAGGGCGCAAGACGGCCCTGTGGTGCGAGGATGGGGAGCCACTTGTCAGCAAGGTGCGCGTGGTGGATGAGGTGAAGACCGGTGTGGCCAAGAGCCTAGAGTTGCTAGGTGGTCTCGACAGAGTCGTCCAGCCAGGCGACAAGGTGCTGGTCAAACCTAACTTCAATAGCCCGGACCCTTTCCCCGGTTCCACGGATCTGGACTTCCTGAGGGCCGTTCTGGAGTTGCTGATGGATGCGGGAGCGGAACTGGTTGTGGGAGAGAGTGCTGGGGGTCTCTGGAGGCCCACGAGAAACACGGTGGCGAAGTTGGGGGCGACCGACGTACTAGAGGAGATGGGCGTAGAATTCATCGCCTTCGACGCCAGCGAGACCGAGTGGGTAGAGGTTCCCATAGAAGGCGACTACCTCCAAAGCGTCACTGTGCCCAAGGCGGCCTATGACGCCGACAGGCTGGTGTACTTGCCTTGCATGAAAACGCACCAGTACGCGCGTTTCACCGTTTCGCTGAAGCTCTCGGTGGGCTTCATGCACCCTGCTGAGCGACGTGCACTGCACATGAGGAACCTGGAGCAGAAGGTTGCCGAGATCAACCTGGTCTGGCAACCAGACCTGATAGTCATGGACGGTCGGAAAGCCTTCGTCAGCGGGGGGCCAGAGCGTGGTGAGTTGGTGGAACCTGGGATCATCATGGCTTCCGGAGACATGGTGGCCGTAGACGTGGAGGCCTTGAAGATACTACAGTCGTACCAAGCGAGAAATCGTTTGGATGGCGATCCGTACGATCTACCGCAGATAGCGATGGCGATGAAGCATGGGTTGACCGCTGCCGAGGGTGCGTACAAGGTCGTGGAATGACCATCCTGGTGACTGGAGGAGCAGGCTACATCGGCGGAAAGCTGGTGGAGAGCTTGCTTGCCAGGGGGGAGAGGGTCAGAGTGCTGGACGTGAGAACGGCCGGCGCCGCGCGTCTGGCTCAGGCGGGCGCAGAGCTGATGCAGGGCGATATTCGGGACCGCGAGGCAGTGGAGGTCGCTCTAAGCGGGTGTGACAGCCTCTTCCACGTGGCGGCCCTGTTCGAAATGTGGCATCCAGACCAGAAGGCCTACTATGAGATCAATGTGGGCGGCACCAGAAACGTACTGGGGACCGCGAGGGACATCGGATTGGGGCGCGTTGTCTATACCAGTTCGGCGGTTACCATCGGCGAGGGGCGAGACCAGATGGGGGACGAGGACACCGTTCACAGGGGGTATTTCCTTTCAGATTACGAGCGGTCCAAGTATCTGGCCGAACAGGTGGCTCTGGAGATGTGCGAGCGAGGGCTACGGTTGGTGGCGGTGAATCCGACGAGCGTGTATGGCCCAGGCCAGACCGGTCACATGACCGGTGCGCTCATCCGTTTCCTGAACGGTCGCTTGCCGGCCGTGACGGACTCCAGGCTCAACTTTGTGTACATTGATGATGTGGTGGATGGACACCTGATGGCCATGGAGAGAGGTAGGGTCGGTCAGAGATACATCCTGGGCGGCGACAATACGTCACTGGTACGCTTCCTCAGCCTGGCGGCGGAGATCGCCGGGGTGCGGCGGAAGCCAAGACAGGTACCCAGTTGGCTGCTCACCACGATCGCAAGGGTCCTGGGGGCAAGTTCCGCGCTCACAGGGAGGCGACCTTGGGTGTCCCCGGACGAGGCCAGAACGGCTTTGCATAGCTTCGTCTTCGATAGCCACAAGGCGAGAGAGGAACTGGGGTTGGAGTTCACGCCTCTGGACCGGGGGCTGGAGCGAACGGTGAGCTGGCTGCAAGAGGAGAGGCTCATTGAATCCGTGGACTGAAGGGGATGGTGTGAAGGTGATAACCAAGGACCAGGAGGTCTTGGGTGTAGTGGAGAAGCATCCTGCTACCCAGTCGGTTCTTGAGGAATATGATGAGCGGGCTGGTGAGTGCATTTGCTGTAACGCTCTCTTTCAGACTATTGAGGAAGTGGCAGTGAAGTATGGCCTTGATTTGGAGAGACTCTTGAAGGATATCAATAATGCGGCGAAAGGATGATCATGACAGTCCATCGCCTGGATTTGGAGGTAAGGCATGAGTGTTGAGGAAGAGTGGCGCCTGACGACTTTGACCAAGGCGGCTGGTTGAGCGGCCAAGAGGGCCCCTGATGCCCTGGCGCAGGTCGTGCGCCCTTTGAGAGAGCTATTCCGTCCAGAAGATTATCCCAACCTGTTGGTGGGGCTGGAGACAGGTGATGACGCGGCCGTCTACCGGGTGAGCGATGAGCTAGCCATCATTCTGACCACTGATTTCTTCACGCCGGTCGTGGATGACCCCTATGAGTTCGGAGCCATCGCCGCCGCCAACGCCATGAGCGACGTCTATGCCATGGGTGGAGAGGTTGTCCTGGCCCTGAACGTCTGCGGCTTTCCGTCCAAGATGCCGCCGGATATCATAATCGAGATCCTGAGGGGAGGGGCAGAGAAGGTGGCTGAGGCCGGAGGGGTCATCGGCGGGGGTCATACCTTGGATGACGATGAACCGAAGTATGGTCTGGCGGTGATGGGTTTCGTGCATCCGCGAGCCATCGCCACCAAGGTGGGAGCCAGACCCGGTGATGTGCTCTTCCTCACCAAGCCCCTTGGCATCGGCCTCATCACTACGGCGGCCAAAGGAGGGGTGGCCGACCCTGCTCATCTGAAGGGCGCGGTGGACCAGATGCTGATCCTTAATCGCAAGGCTTGCCAATTGATGCAGCAGGTGGATTTGCACGCCGTTACCGACATCACCGGCTTCGGGCTCATTGGCCATTCCTACGAGGTGGCGGAGTTGAGCGAGGTCACGCTCCGCTTCTATGTTGACGAACTGCCTTTCCTGGATGGAGCAAAGGGGTATGCTGAAGCCTGGCTTTTCCCGGGACGGACCGCCTGCAACAAGGACGCCTACGAGCCCCAGGTGAGCTTTGCAGCGGAGATACCAGATGAGGTGCAAATGACATTGTACACTTCTGAAACCTCGGGAGGCTTGCTTATCTGCGTGCCACCTGAGGAGGCGGACCGGCTGGCCCAACTCTTCTCCGAGGAGGGGCAGCAGTACTGGGTTGTCGGGGAGGTTGTGGAGGGTCCGGCCGCGATTGAGGTGGTCTGATAGTCCCTCGGGGCTGCGGCCGCGACGGGAAGGAGGACGGGATGCGTATCGCTGTGCTGGCTGACATACATGGGAATCTGCCCGCTCTCGAGGCGGTGCTGTCGCATCTCGATGAGCAGGGTGGGGCAGACGAGATCTGGGTGTTGGGAGACCACGCGGTCTTCTGTCCGTACCCGGCCGAGGTGCTGGAGCGATTGGTGGCTCTGCCTAGGGCACGTTTCCTACAAGGCAACACAGATCGCTATCTGGTAACGGGGGAGCGGCCTCGGTGGATTGCTGAAGACGAGTCGCAGTGGAAAGCCATGGCAGCCGCGCTGAAGGAGCGCGATGCCAACTTCCGCTGGACGTTGGAGCGACTAACCTACGAGTGGTACTCCTTCCTGCGCGAGTTGCCTTTCTTGCAGCGACTCAATCTGGATGGCTATGGGACAATCATTGGGGTTCATGCCTCGCTTGCAGGTGACGAAGCGGGCATCTGGGCGGATACGACGCAGCCTGAGCTACGAGACCTGCTGGCAGACACTGACGCAAGACTACTGCTGTGCGGTCACACCCATCACCAGTTGGAGCGCCGGCTGGGCGATGTAAGAGTCCTGAATGCCGGCAGCGTAGGTTCGCCGCTGGACGGCGACCAGCGTGCTGGCTATGCGATCTTGGATCTTGAAGACGGCGACTGCCGAGTGGCTTTTCATCGCGTGCCGTACGATGTGGATGAGGTCATCGCCAGGCT
>Ga0114930_10000681_pt1 | contig 35110 bp, 31 predicted proteins | sample AnhtaG_FD_87300 | JGI IMG/M metagenome (GOLD analysis project Ga0114930, IMG submission 87300) | Deep subsurface microbial communities from Anholt, Denmark to uncover new lineages of life (NeLLi) - Anholt_01485 metaG | ecosystem: Environmental > Aquatic > Marine > Oceanic > Sediment | place... | reverse complement strand
TACCATTCACGTCAGCCCCTAATTGCCAACTTGGATCTTCCTTGAATTCACACGAATCTGTGAAAAGAATGGCCACTTCAGACAGGGTTGCTGGACCTTGTCTGCGCGTCGTCTTGGGGAGCCGGGCAAGATCATCAGTGTCGGCTGTGGGTGGTCCGTAGCATGGACCGTTCCGCGCACACTGAAGACAGATGGTCCGCAGCAAGCGACCAGAGCTGTCCAGAGAACTTGACGTCCTGTGCTGGATCTGCTAACCTTAGGTGGACCCCTGCTGATGGGAACGGCAGCACCATGCACAATCCACAAGCCAACAAGAGAAGAATCGGGGCCACCCTCGTGTTTGGGTTGACGGCTACCCTGGCGCTGCTTCTCGCTTGCGCTGTGCGCGTTGAAGCAGCAGTGACCCTGTACGGCATTGAGGTGACGGCTCAGAATGGCTACATCTTGATAAAATGGCGGACGGCGAATGAGCTAGACAACGCCGGGTTCAAGCTGTACCGCGCTGAGGCAGATGACTTTGGCCAGGCCACCGAACTGGATGACATCGACTCCCAATGCCCGGGCTGCCGCGAGGGGTTTTCCTACTCCTATCTCGACGATGGGGATATCGACCCTGGTGTTACTTATCACTATTGGCTGGAGAGCTTCAATCTCGGACTCGGGAGCGAGTTGTACTACCTTGGCTCAGCTACCGTTGGTGCTTCAGCAACCGCAACGCCTACCTCCACGCCGACCAGCCTGCCGACCGCAACCCCGACATCTACGCCTACTGCAACCCCTACGTCCACGCCGACCGCCGTGGCAAGTGCAACTACCACTTCGACGCCGACTAGCCTACCGAGCGGAACACCCACATCCACTCCTGCCACTCGGCCGACCGCAACACCTACGTCGGTGGCAACCGGTACACCCTCTCCTGCCCTGACCACCATTGCCACGAGCGAGACGCGTGCCGCGTCCGCTACGGCGGCCGCTGAGGCCACACCTTCAGGTACCGCAACCACGCATGCGGTCGCTGCGCCCACAGAGCCTGGGGCTACCCCTTCGCCTCCGGCGCGCACGGGTTGGCCCGCGATCTCCATGCCCACTATCCTGATCTTTGTCTCAGTGGCTTCCTTCCTTGGTGTTCTGCTCCTCTCGATGGTACTTGTGCTAGTTCGCAAGTTCGGGCTCTGAATCATGCCTTCTCCGCGCGAGTCTTGGTCGCTCAACGACCCTAGCTTGTTTGGGGAGCATTCACTCCTGTCACTCCTTCCTCTGTTCTTCGCTTCAGTCGGGCTACTGGTGCTGTTGTCCGCTTGTCGATCGGATGCCCCTTCTCCGTCAGCCGTCAGCGAGGTGAAGGTCTTCGTGGAGGAAGATGGGATCTATGCCCTTTCCCACGCTGATCTGGTAGAGGTGGGGCTGGACCTCGCTCCAGTCGATCCGAGCACGATTCGCGTTCTCAACCAGGGCCATGAAGTCCCCATCGCCGTTGAGGGCCAGGGAACGGAGTTGACCATCATATTCTACGGCGTGGCCAACTCAAGCCTCTACAGCCGAAGCAACGTTTACTGGCTCTTAGTGGGGGCAGATACTGGAAAACGGATGACTGAGCGAGCAGTTTCTTCGGCTTCTAATTCCACCCCCGCCGGCTCGTTTCTCGACACCGTCCACCGCGAGGAGGATGCATTCTACGCCCCCAAGGTCTCTGCTGGAGCAAGCCACTGGTACTGGCAAAGTCTCCTTGCCCCCACGTCTTCAACTTTCGGCATTACTCTCCCACAATTGGCTCCTAGTGATGGCACCCTTCGCTTGGCCTTGCTGGGATACACCAGCGACACGGCGAGCCCCGACCACCACGTGAGGATTGACTTCAATGGTTGCTCCGTCGAGGACGCCTGGTGGGATGGGCAAACCCAGTATCTCGTAGAGGCTTCCTTAGCCCACTCGTGTTTGCAGGAGGGAGAGAACCTGCTGACGGTGGAGGCGGTCGGTGGCACAGGGGCCCAGGCGGACATCGTGCTGGTGGATTGGTTCGAGGTAGACTACCAGCGGTTCTTCACAGCTACGGATGACCAGCTCGAGTTCTCGGGGCAGGGTGGTCCTCATCGCTTGACCGGCTTCACCAACGAAGAGATCTGGCTGTTCGATATCAGCGATCCGCTGAATGTCGTGCTGATTGCCAACCCGAGCGTAGAGAGGGAGGGAATGGACTACACCCTTTCTTTCTTGGACGAGGAGCGAGCCGGGCATCGCTACGTAGCGGTGAGTCCGGTCGGGTTCAAGAAGCCAGCCAGCATTGTTGCCGCAACTCAGATCACCGATCTGCGGAGTCCCGACAATCAGGCCGACTACATCGTCGTCACTCACGAGGACTTCCAACAGGCCATCCAGCCCCTGATCGAGTGGCGGCGCAGCCAGGGACTTACCGTGATGGTCGTCACCAGCACCGAGGTCTATGATCAATTCAGTTACGGTTTGGTCGATCCAGGAGCCATTCGTGAGCTGCTCAGGTATGCGCATCAATCCTGGTCTAAGCCAGCCCCCCAGTACATCCTGTTGGTGGGCGATGCAAGCTACGATTATCAGAACAACTTGCAAGGGCCCAACAAGAGCCTTCTGCCAACCTACCTGGTGGAAACAGCTTTGGGCGGTCAGACGACTAGTGACAACTGGTTCGTCAGCCTCGACGATGACGATATCCTGCCCGACATGGCCATCGGTCGCCTGCCAGTGCAAACTGTGGAACAGGCCAAGACAGTGGTCAACAAGATCATAGCGTATGAGCGGAATGCGCCAACGGGGGAGTGGCGAGGGAGGATACTCCTGGTGGCCGACGGCAAGGAAGCCATCTTTGCCCAGCGATCCGATGTGTTGGCCAGCGAGTGGGTTCCCCTCCAGTATGACACGGTCAAGATCTATGGCGCCTCGACCGAAGACCCTCAGGCCCAGATTGTGAGTGAGATCAGGGAGGGAAGCCTCATCGTCAACTACATCGGGCACGGCAGCATAGACCTCTGGTCAGACGAGAGGCTTCTCTCGTCGGAGCAGGTCACCTCCCTGGGCAATGATGGGCGGCAACCCTTGATGATTATGATGTCTTGTCTTCTAGGCTTCTTCGCCCATCCTGAGCGTGATTCCATGGCTGAGGAGCTACTGCTTGCTGAGAACGGCGGGTCCATAGCTGTCTTCGCTCCCAGCAGTCTGACTCTCTCCTCCGATCAGGCACCGTTGAACCAGGCTCTCTTCGACGCTCTGCTGGTCCAGAAGGTGCCCACTGTGGGCCTGGCCATCATGGAGGCCAAGCGGTCCCTGGCTTTCCACATCCAGGATCAGCGTGACGTCATCGAGACCTTCACCCTTCTCGGTGACCCTGCCTTGCGGTTGGCGAGGCCAGATTGATCTCCCACTGTGTAAGAAGATGCTGTACACAGGCTGCTAGGTTGTTGGTGGGGCGATTGAAAAGGGGCTCGGCAGAGACCTGCAAACAGACCTATTTGGACGACAACAGGCTGCTTGACAGTTCATGGACTGTGTGATATACTAGGGCAGGCGCGACTTCCAAGGAAAGCGAAGGAGAGCAAGCTTTGGGTTCTTCACAGGAGATCTACCGCCAGGATGGTTCCATCGTCTCCCGACGCATCGAGGACGAAGTCATCCTGGTCCCCATTCGCCAGAACGTGGCGGATCTGGAAAGCATCTACACCCTCAACGAGGTGGGCGCACTTATCTGGGAGGAGATAGATGGCCAGAGAACAACTGCCGAGATTTTGGCTTTGACTGTCGAGGAGTTCGAGGTCAGCGAGGAAGAGGCGCAGAAGGACTTGACGGAGTTCATCGAGCAGTTGAGCTCGATAGGGGCGATTACAAGGGTGTAGCATGGAGTGCCCTCACATCCCCAAGATAAGCTACGGCCAGTTCGGCAAGCGGTTGCGCGAGAAGATAGCGGGTAAGCGGGTGCCCCTTGCCGGCTCCTTGGAGCTGACCTTCCGCTGCAATCTGAGGTGCGTTCATTGCTATCTAGGAGATGCACGCGCTGGCATTCCGGGCAAGAACGAGCTTAGCTACGGGGAGATCTGCGACCTTCTGGATCAAACCGTTGACGAGGGCTGCTTATGGCTCTTGCTGACCGGTGGTGAACCCCTGCTCCGTCCCGATTTCCTCGAGATTTACACGTACGCCAAGAAAAGGGGCTTTCTGGTCACGCTCTTCACCAACGGCACCCTCATCACTCCGCAGATAGCCGATTACCTTCAGGAATGGCGGCCCTTCAAGGTGGAGATCAGCCTCTATGGTCGTACCAAAGAGACCTACGAGAGGGTAACCGGCGTTCCCGGTTCCTACGAGCGTTGCCTACGGGGCATCGAGCTTCTGCTGGAGCGCGGACTTCCCCTAAGGCTGAAGACGGTGGCTATTACCCTTAACAAGCATGAGATCTGGGCGATCAAGGAGTACGCCGAGGGGCTGGGGGCAAACTTCTACTTCGATGCGATGATCAATGCGGGTCTGGATGGGGGAGGAGACCCCACTAAGTTCAGACTGGCCCCCGAAGAGGTGGTGCAGCTTGACCTGGGCGATGCCCAACGTGCGGACGAACTTCGTGACTTCTGTAAGAGAGCCCTGAGATCGCCCTCGAAGCCCGAATACTCATACCTGTGCGGGGCCGGAGTCCATTCGTTCCATATCGATACTTACGGCCTGCTCTCGGTCTGCATCATATCTCGGCATCGCAGCCATGATCTGCGTCGAGGTTCCTTTCACGAGGGCTGGCAAGAGTTCATTCCTCAGGTCCGTTATCAGAGAGCAAGTGATGGTTCTCAGTGTAACCAATGTGAGTTGATTTCTCTGTGCGGTCAGTGTCCCGGCTGGGCGCAGTTGGAGCACGGTGATCAGGAGGCAAGAGTGGAGTTTCTCTGTCAGGTTGCCCACCTGCGAGCCGAGACGTTGGGCCCACCGATGTGGGAACGTAGCAGGACGGAGGCATCAGAGGCGACTGTTTGAATCGGCGGGAGGTTCTCGGCGGACAGGGCCCACAGTAGTACATTCGCAGTAGGGGAGGTAAAGAGGTGATGAAAGAGAACGCCAAGCAGGAGAGAAAGTCCTATCAAAAGCCGAAAGTGGAGCAGGTCGAGCTTGTCGCGGAAGAACAGGTGCTGTCGCTGTGCAAGAGAAGCGACGGAGGGGGGGTCGGTCAGACGACTCTAAGCTGTGAATTCGTCGGGAATTGCAAGGAAGAGGGCACCTAGGTTGGATACTCTTCGCAGAATGCAGCCCGCCCCATAGCGCTCTCCGTTCAACCTCAAGTGTCACGTGGTGCGATGATGGCGGTCCGCCGCCGGCATCGTGACCCCTTTCAGGAATAGGGCAAATGCTCGGAAATGGGCCCAGTGAGACGAAACTGGAGATCGGAGGTATCGTCCTAACGGTCAAGCTCGAGGGTGACGGTCACGGCTTGGAGATGGCCGACGTTTATCGAGGTTTCCTGTCCGACGGACGATCGGATGCAGCCTTTGCTGTCCGGTACGGCTCTCTTCCTGACCTGAAGTCCGCCGAGAAGGTATTCGATTCAGGTGGGTCTTGGAGGCTCTATCGCCATCGGGGGAGATGGTGTTTTGCCCTTCAATCGCCTGCGTTGGGATCTGAACCTTATCAGATAGCCGTCACTGATACCGATTTCAGCAGAGGCGATATCCATACCAGGGACCATGAAGTCCGTCGCACTCTTGGCCCTTCCCCCTTGGGATATCCCTTGGAGGAGCTTCTATTTGTGAATTTGCTCTCGCTCGGGCGAGGAGTGCTACTCCACGCCTTGGCCGTCAGCGACAGGGGACACGGACTCATTTTCGCTGGCACGTCTGGGGCGGGCAAGAGCACCCTGGCCGACCTGTGGAAGAATGAGGAGGGGGTCACTATCCTGAGCGACGACCGGGTTATCGTACGCGAGAGGGAGGGACGCTTCTGGGCTTACGGCACACCCTGGCACGGGGATGTCAATCTATGTTCCTCCGAAAGGGTGCCCGTGGATGGCATATTCATCATCAGGCATGGTGCGCAGAACAGGGCAACGCCCTTGGAAGCCAGGACAGCCGTCACCAGCTTGTTGGTGAGATCCTTCCCCACCTATTGGAGCCCGGAGGGTATGGGGTTCACCCTGGAGTTCCTGGGCCGGATGAGCAGGGCAGTTCCCTGCTATGACCTGGGCTTCCTGGCCGATGGAAGTGTCATAGACTTTGTCCGCACTATGGACAACGTGTAGGCCCGTCTCCGCTCTGGTTCTGGGAAGAGTGGGCGGTATCGTTGAGCGTCTAGGTATTGTGTTTGGACAATTGGAGACCTGTGGCTGACCGTCGAGGGTGTCCCTCTCAGCCCGGCCAAGACGATGAGTAAAGAGATGAGTTCAAAACGAAGGGATTTGCCTGAGCTTGCTGCCGAGATGCTTCGCTGTGGCAATGCCTTGCGCATCAGGGCCAACGGCTGGAGCATGTATCCCTTCATCAAGCATGGCGATATCCTCGAGGTTGAGCCCGTAGAGGTGTCGGCCACACAGGTGGGGGATATAGTCCTCTGCCGCTATAGGGGGGACAAGTTGGTAGCTCACCGGGTAGTCGGGGCCAGCAGCGGGGAGGGTGGGGCTGCCCTGGTCGTCAAAGGGGATTGGACCCCTCGTACGGACCCCTTGGTCTATGCGGAGCAGGTTCTGGGCCGCGTAGTGGCTGTCGAGCGGGGAGAGAAACGGACCAGGCTGAATACCGGTCCACGGTGGCTGATTGAGGTCTTGTGGGCCAATGTCTCGCCTTATAGCCGTTGGCTCTACTTTCCCTTGAGGAAGGCTGTGCACGCTTCTTGCAAAGTGAGGAACAGGCTTCGATGCCTGAGGGCAAAGGGGCGACGAGGAAAGGGGGTGCAGGTGGTTTGAGATATCTTATCATCCATTCTGTGTTTGCTCACGTTTGCGAAAGGAGGACGCAAAATGCTTAGAAAAGCGGTTGGCCAGTTCGGACGGGTCGGTCGTACCAAAAGAATGGTGACCCTGGTCGGTATCCTGTTGCTCCTATTGGGCGTGATGACCGTGGCCGTGGTACTCGCAGATCCCACCGTGGATGGAGACATAGGGGGCGATTCTGCGTGGCAGAGCAGCGACGTTGTCGTCACTGATTCAGAGGACGGCCTCATTGCTGACGAATACGATATCGCAGATGTGTACATGAGGTCCAGCGATGATAATGTCACCTTCTTCGGCGGCTTTGAGGTCTACAGCGATAGCATGATCTTCGCCGAAAATGCGAGTATCTCCTTCGCCTTTGACACGGATGCTGATAGCGGCACAGGCGGGTCGGTGGACTCCGGTGCCTGCCCAAATATCGGAGCGGAATACAGACACGATTACCTCTACGTTGGATCGGGAGATTACATTAACAGGCTCAAACGTTGGACCGGTACGGCTTGGGAGTATCACGCGGACGCCTTGGCTGCCGAGAGCCCTGATTACGAGATGGCGGTCGCGTACTATGCGATCGGGTTGACAGAAACCAAGTGTATAAGTGTCGCCGTCTACTTCGAGAATCGTGCCGACGACCCCGATGACAGCCTCTGTGACGTGACCTGGTGCTACACCGATGGTGTTACCGTTGTGGACCTGTCTTCCTTTGACGCCAGTTCGGAGCGCTCAGATAGCCCAGTCGTGGAGCCAGGGATGTTGGCTTTGCTCGGGCTCGCTCTGGCCTTATTTGGCGCCGGTGGGTTGGTCCTATGGCGGGGGACAGGGCTGGCGCACTGATTCGCTGCGGGGATGTGCGGCGCACGGGGCGCTTGATCTCACCAGCATGCTGCCGTTGGATTCATCCCGAGTGCGCTTGTCCTGAGTCCAATCGAAGGTCCATGGGTCGCATCGAAGCCTGTGCCCAGCTAGTCGAAGGGGTGCAATCCAGTGGATCACGATGGTGGGATCGGATGAAGGTTGATGAGATAAGCTGGGGAGTTTCCCCGTACTTTGAAGGCCGCTGGAGGGTGCGAAAGGGCTACAAGCTGAGGATCTAGGCCACTAACTGATCCGCGTACTAATGGCTAGCCTTGCTAGCCACATATGTCATTCTGAGCGACCGAAGGGAGCGAAGAATCTCGTTCTAGACTGTAGATCTGGCGGCCAACCACGAGATTCTGAGGCGCCGCGCGCCTCAGAATGACTCTCTTGGCCCGCACTTGAGTTCAGCAATCTATGCATACATCTACAAGGCTCTTCAGGCCGGTCCAAGCGGTGTGGTGCGAGTCGCCAACTTCTCGGCTGAAATCGAGAAAAGCATCGGGTTTCGATCCCGTTGCCAACTGATGGTAAGTGTGCTAGAGCCATATAGAAGCACGGAGTGGAAAGCTCCACGAGTCTACGTGCTTGGTGGTACCTTTGGGCCATTGACACGGATACATAAGGCATACTAAGATCTGAATGTGAATAACAGCGTTCATTGAGCTGGTTTCCGGTTTGGTGGCGCTGGAGTACAGGCGGGTTTCAAACCCGCCTCTTCTTCAGTCCGGTGCTCCGTGCGGTTTGGGTGCTCAGGGGATGACTAGACGGGGTGAAGGGAGAAGGGTTCATGAGAAGGCCACACGTGTTGGCCAAGGTTCCACTATCCTGTGCTATCGCATGTCTCTTCGTCCTCGCGCTGGGCTTCATCGCCGCTGAGAGTTCTCGATCTGCTGAGGCCTCGATGGCGCAAGGCCTGCGCCTGATCAAATCCGATGCGGAAAGCATTGTCTTGGAGCTCCGTACGCCCGCCTACGATATCGAGGAGACGACGGTCGAGGGCAGTATCTACCATGTCCTTAGTGTGCCGGGCTACGCGCAGAGTGACCGCGTGGGTCACCCTCAGTTGCCCCTCGAGGGGACCCTACTGGGAATACCTGCCAATGCCGAGGCGGACCTGCACATTCTGGAAGCGGAAGGAGATATCCTCCCCGGTAGCTACAACCTCTATCCCGTCCCTCGACTGATAATCGAACGTGACCTCTCTTCCGGCCTGGCCATGGATATCGGTACGGAGTTGGCCCAGGACGAAGACATATATTCCGTGAACAGTTTCTATCCCGCCGACCTGGCTCGTATAACCTCCTCGGGCTTCATTCGCGATCAACGTTTCCTTCACCTGCAACTCTACCCCTTTCAGTACAATCCGGTCACCGAGCAACTGAAGTTCTATCAGAGAGTTCTGGTGGAGATCAGCTTCTCCTATGCCGAGGGTGCCACTTTGGCGACGGGAGGTGGAGAGACTGGTTCGCCTTTCGAGGCCACGTTGAGGAATAGCATCCTGAACTACGAGTCGGCCAGGGGTTGGCGTGAGCGATCGACTCGCCCAGTTTTCCTTGAAGCCTCAACTATGGATGCCGGTGAGGATCGGTACAGAATCGCCGTTTCTGAGGAGGGTATCTATCAGTTAGACTATGCAGACCTGGAGGCAGCCGGTGTCCCGGTGGATCCCCCTGGGTTCGTAGATCCTCGCAATTTCCACATCTACAACAGGGGCGAGGAGATAGCCATTTATGTTCACGGTGAGGAGGATGGGGGTTTTCAACTGGGGGACTACGTCCTCTTCTACGGTCAGCCGGCGGATACCAAGTACACCAACACGAATATCTATTGGTTCACTGCCAATGGCCCCGTGGGCAAACGGATGGAGGCCAAGTCGGGCGAAGGACCGGGCACAACCCCCACCTGGTTTGAGGCCACGGCACGCCTCGAGGAAGACCACCTCTATCGCTCACGGCTGCCCTTTGACGAGGCAGAACACTGGTACTGGGAAATGCTTCGACCCAATGGCGCTCCCGTGGCCAAGACATACACCGTGGACCTGAACCACATATACGCTGGGGAGGCCTATAGCGCTACGCTACGATTGCAGCTCGGGGGGTATACATCGGACGACGATGTTGATCCCGACCACCACGCCATGATTTCCATCAATGGCTATCCAGTGCCTGACGCCTGGTGGGATGGAGAAACTACTCATCAACTGCAGGCTGGTGTTCCGGACTCTATCCTGGTGGAGGGTCAGAATGAGATCGAGGTGGTATGCCCGGGCGATACAGGGGCAGGGTCCGAGATTGTTGTTACCGACTGGTTTGAGATAGACTATCGAGACACTCACGTTGCTGAGGACGATAGCTTGACCTTTCGTCAGGACGATGTCGGCACTGACCCTTGGGAATATGAGATCAGCAACTTCTCCCAGCCCTCGGTGGAGGTCTACGACACAACCGACCCCATCAACGTGAGCCGCATCATCAGTACTACTATCACACCCATCACACCTACCTATACCCTAACCTTCACGCAGGAAATCACTTCCCCAGCTCGATATCTGGCCCTGACTGGGGCCCAGACCAAGAGCCCCCCTGGTGGTATGACCAAAGACAGCCCTTCCAATCTCGGAGATCCCTCCAATGGCGCAGATTACGTCATCATCACTCATTCCGATTTCTACGAGAATGTGCTCCCCTTGGTCGACCCCGACCGCCGGGCTGTTCAAGGGCTTCGCACCATGGTGGTTGATGTTCAGGACATCTACGATGAGTTCAACTACGGGCTCTTCGATCCCCAGGCCATCAAGGATTTCCTGGCCCACGCATATTCCAACTGGGTGCCGCCAGCGCCCAGCTACGTCCTGCTGGTTGGCGACGGCAACTATGACCCCAAAGACAACCTGGGTCGTGGCGAGCCAAACTATGTCCCTCCCTATCTGGCTTGCGTTGACCCAGAGTGGTGCGAAGCAGCTACTGACAACCGGTATGTTTGCGTCAACGGCCCCGATATCTTGCCTGACATGCACATTGGGCGCCTTCCGGTCAAGACCGCCGCCGAGGCCGATGCAGTGATCAGTAAGATCCTCACATATGAGCAGAACTCGCCCCTAGGTGATTGGAGGCGGGAGGCGCTTTTCGTCGCCGACGATCCTGACGCGGAGGGTAATTATCGGTACCTCTCTGATCAGATGGCCGATATTCTTCCTCCCCCATACTCTGCGCAGGACGCATACTATCTAACGCCTGATTACATGAATCCCGAGGACGTGACCGCGGCCATCATTAACGGCATCAATGGGGGGCGTCTGCTGGTCCACTATTTCGGCCATGGCGGCCAGCAAGTCTGGGGTCACGAGGGGTTCTTCGAGGAGTGGCCAGGGGTTCGCCAGGACCTGGACTTGCTGACCAACAGTCAGAGGTTCCCTCTGATCTTGCACATGAGCTGCTTCAACGGCGAGTTCACAATTCCCAGTGCTCCAGGGAGCGACTTCTCATGCCTGTCGGAGAGCCTGGTTCGTGCTGAGGCAAGAGGGGCGGTGGCCAGTTGGGCGTCTACGGGGGTGGGCCACTCTGAGGGCCACAAGGTGTTGGACACAGGTTTCTTCAACGCCGTCTTCACTGACGGGGTGCTTGAGGTTGGCGCCGCGGCGACCCAGGCCAAGTATGGGATGGACTCCTATCAGTATCTCATCGAGCTCTACACCCTCCTCGGTGACCCAGCTATGAGGCTGGCCGTTCAGTACTATAAGTTCTTCCCCTTGAGTCTCAAGGACTACTGACCTTCTTTGCCCTCAGAGATGCGCTCCGCCAATCACCTTCACTCCATGAGTACCTTCTGGCGTGCCAGGCCTCACGGCAAGGGAATCAAAGAGATGCGGGGATAACCTTTGATGAGCAAAGGACTTGTATGCTTCATTATGCTACTAGCCTCATTCCTCTGGCCCGGGGTGGTTCTGGCCCAGCAACCCGTCGTCACCCGCGTGCCGGCGGCGGTGATCGTGGAGTGGACCACGGAGAGCGAGGTCAACCATGCTGGGTTCAATCTCTATCGCAGCGAGAACCCAGAAGGGCCTTACATCAAGCTGAATGATACTCTCATCCCCGCCTCCCCGGACCCCATCGCCGGGGGAAGCTATGTCTACACCGATACCACGGTGGCAGCGGGGAGTACGTACTACTACAAGTTGGAGGACGTAGAACTGGAGGGCGGCACCACTATGCACGGGCCCATAGAGGCCGTGGCTGAGGCCGATGTGGGTCGGCAAGGAACTGGTCCCACGCAACTGCTAGCCTTGGCTGTGCTGACTTGTGTCTTGGTGATCGTCGTCCTCATAGTGATGAGAGGACGGAAGTCCCGCAGATCCACGTCCGGTTCGTAGAGCGGCGACGTAGCCCGCCAACCCGTAGCCCCTGCCGTGCAAGTCGCAAGCCCGCCCCCTTTCTGTGCTGGTCACGCACGCACTTTCGCGCCTCGCGCATTCACTGCACATCCCTAGGTGTGCGGCGAATTGTGCCCCAGCGTTGTCAAGCATGTTGACCTACGCCCTCAACGGCGAGCGGAGGCGGTTCCCCAGAGGCAGTCTCCAGCCGCCAGGAATGCAACCCACGCTGTTCAGGAAGGGATATGCAGCCTGCGCCTGTGGCAGAGCGCCAGGCATGTCCCTTGTTGACGATAGCCGGACTACCGAGCTGTTCTGCCAGTTGGCGCTCGACCGTTTGTTCGTGTTAATGTGGTTTTAATGCGCTCTTTATGAGCATTTAACTCTCGCGTGGTACGATAGTGGTGAAGAAAGGCGAGGACCTACTGTGCGCGGAGGGATTCCCGCACACTGGAGGAAGAGTGACCGACATCAGGAACTGCCGCTATTGTGGCTCTAAGCTAGCCCACCTTCAGGGCGCGACTGGCCGCATAAGCATCTGCTCTCGTTGCGGGTGGAACAGAGTGGAGCTGACAATTGATCGGAGGAGCCAGGGGCTCAGAGCGAGACTCGGTCGCTCTATCGCTGCGGCGCACTTGAGGGCGTCATAGTGGACTCTGCTGGGGCCATCGCGTGTGGTACCATTGGACTATTGAATGCCTATCCAAAGGGAGTGTATAATACATGACACAGCGCAGTAGATCAGAAGTAAGCGGGAGGAAGCCGAATCGGGAAGTAGACAATAGCGAAGCTTGCCGCACGGCAAAGTTCGTACATCTGCTAATCTGTGGCGTCAACATGCATTCTTCGATTCCCCAGCCACAAGAGCCGAGCTGATGAGGCTTGAAACTTGTCGGTTCGGCTCTCTTGTGTCTGTTTGCTGGGACGCGGTGAGGCAGAGAAATCGATTGACCGCGAAGGACGATGAGTTCTGTGGGCGCTGAGGGCTGGTGCTCCTGGTGCCTCAGGTGGGGGCGACTGATCGCCGTGAAACCTCTGTCGGGTGGGGGCAGCAAGCGCGAAAGGCCCGCTGAAAGGCAGAGGCTAGCGATTCGGCGGAATGCAGTTGGGCCGCTCTCATCGGGGATGCGAGGGCTGTCCCGGATGTCCAAGAGAGATCGGTGTTGAGGAGGGCGATGACATGGAGAGCGCCACGGCGGACCCGCATGATCGGCGGGCCGAGAGAATACTAGTGTATGACGATGATGGAGTTCTTCTCGATCTATTGGGGCTGGTGCTCAGCCGTGAGGGGTACGATGTGACGGCCACCGTTTCTGAGCAGGAGGCGATTGCTTGCGGTTCCACCCGGCCCTTCGACCTGGCCATTGCCGACTTGGGATTTCACCGGTCGAACGGCTATCGGTTGGTGAGAATGATCAGTGAGGAAAGCCCTGAGACTGCCATTGTGGCGATCAGCGCCTACCCAGCAAGTGAGGTCGTTCGTTTCGCACGAGAGCATGCGCGAGCGTTCCTCGACAAGCCGTTTGCGCTTCGTGATCTCGTGGACGTGGTTCGCAGCACCTTGGCACAAGGACTGAAGGAGAACGCTGCCGGACGAGATGCGTTCGTTGCAGGCGAGGTGTCTAAGTGACGGTGGGGAGGGGCCAATGATTGAGCCTGGAGATCTCGGGTCACCGGAGGTTGCAGGGAGACGGGCATGTTCTCGCTGGCTGAGTGAAGGACGATAGGTAGTTGACCAAGATGATCGGTACGGCAATCAGTTGCGTGCGCGAGGCCGCCTCGGTAAGGCGCGCTCTGCTCGTGGTCGCGGTGGCGGCAGGGCTAATCCAGCTCTCAGTGGGATCGGTCGCTCACGCACAAGGCCCCCCTGTGCTTGACGGGCTACTTGACGATGCATACGTCAGTCACGGATACTCCATCGACTACGAGGGTTTTTACCCTCAGGCCACCGCGACCCTATACGTGTTGGATAACACCAGTGTGGATGCCAACTACATCTGGCTGGGCTGGGTTGTCAGCCGCGACTTCAACGACAATAGCTACGGGGCCAACAGGCATAGCTCTTGGCCAAAGGGTCACGACTTCGACGATCTGCTAGAAAGCGACCTGCAGAGACTGGATCTGGAGAATTCTTGCGGCGAGACGGTCCTTGACGCAACAATGGATCTGCTCGACGGACCGCCCTATCACTCGGCCTACTCGACGGCTTCCGGATACGACGCCAATATGGACTCCACGGAGTCAATCAAGTTATCCATCAACGGTGGCGACTGGTCGCGGATGGCCTACGATACCTCGCTTGCCGCCAACCTGAACGATTTTGGATACTGTGTCAGCGGTGACTGCAGCGTCATCGGTACAGATGTACTCGTCGACTCGCCTCCCTGGTTGGATGAGCCAAACTACGTCCCGGTGGCGGACTACGCCAACTGGGAGTTCAGGTTGGTTTGGGAGTTACGGATCGAGCGGACAGTCTTCGAGACCGCTACCTGTCCACAGGGCGGCATTCTGGGGGTAGCCACTAACCCCATTGAGCTGCATGCCTCTCCCAGCAAGGCCGGTGTAAACCCAGTGACCCTCTTTCGCGTGAGCTCGGCCATCGGAGATTATGTGTGGTTGGACGCCGATAGGGATGGTGAGCAAGACCTGGGTGAGCCAGGCCTGGCCAACGTGACGCTGTCCCTGCATGGCGATCCCGATGGCGACGGAGACCCTTCGGACGGCGCGGAGCTAGCGACCACGACCACCGACCTGTATGGGCAGTACTTGTTCCCCCAGCTGGGAACGGGCAACTACGTGGTGCAACTTACTGACCATAACGGTGTGCTGGTCGGCCTCTCTCTGACCAGCGGCGGTACGTATCCTGCCGGGTCCATCACCCTGGGGCGCGACGAGCAATACCTGGACGCCGACTTCGGATACGCTCCTAGCGATCTGACCAAGGCTGCCATCGGCGACTACGTATGGTCTGACGCCGGCAACGACGGTATTCAAGATGCGGGGGAGCCCGCCATCGGCGGCGTGACCATAGACCTACTGGCCGACACCGACGGGAATGGGTCCTTCACCGACCTGATTGCGACCGCCACCACGACCGACGATGGCCGGTACCTCTTCATGAACCTGGATCCAGGCGACTATCGGGTGGACGTGACGGACACGGGAGGGGTGTTGACCGGCTATGCGTTGACAGTGGGACCGCAGAGCAACCCCGACCCGACGGCGCCCATCACGGTGGGAGCGGGCGGCGTGTACCTCAACGCTGACTTCGGCTACTATCGGGCTGGCCTGGGCCAGATCGGCAATCAGATCTGGGCAGATGAGGACGCGGATGGTTTGTACGAGCCCGGCGATGGCGAGGCAGGGATTCCGAATGTTTCGCTGAACCTGATCAAGGACAGTAACGGTAACGGCCAGTGGGACACAGGGGAACGCGTGATCGCCACTGTCACGGCCCCTGATGGTTCGTACTTGTTCGTCGGCCTGGAGCTGGACGACGGCGATGGCGACGCCGACTACTTGGTCAGCGTGAGTCACGTCGATGACCCGCTGCGCCTCTACCGTAAGAGCACCGGGCCGACTCCAGGTGCTGATCACAATAGCCAGGCAGACCCCTACGCCGTGGCCCTGTCGGCGGGCTCCCCGTCCAACCCAACCGCCGATTTCGGGTACTACTTCGACCAGGATGGTGGGCTGGTCGGCGACCTTGTTTGGCTAGACCTGACTTTCGATGGGATTCGGCACCCGTTTGAGCCGGGTATCTCTGGGGTAGAGGTCAAGCTGTACGAGCAGCAGGGATCTATATGGGTGGAGCGGGGAACGGTCACCACCGACGCCAACGGCAACTACTTCTTCCCCAGCCTAGATATTGGCGGCGGGGGGAAGTACTATCGGGTCGAGGTGCTGGCCAGCAACTTCACACCAGGTGGCCCGCTCGCAGGACGCACCCCCACTAACCAGCCGGACAACATGGACGAGTCCGACAAACTGACTTCCTCCGATTCGGTGGACTGGACGCTGGATTTTGGCTATTTCGGAGCAGCCACTGCGGTTCGACTCACCTCCTTCTCCGCCCGCTCGGACGGAGTGGCGGACGATCCACTGCCATTTGGCTGGTGGTTTGCACCTGCCGCCTTCATCGGGATGGCGGCGCTCTTAAAAGGAATGCTCGTCCACCGGAGATACAAGAGAACAGCCATGGTGAGATGTGCATCTAGGGCTCATAGCACGGGATCGCAGAATGCGCCCGCAAGGAGCTTCCCCACAGCAAGGCAGTAGAGGATACAGGAGGGACGGAAGTGCTTCTACCACCGGAGGAAGGGGCAGGTACTGCCGAGTACGCTCTGATACTTGTATTGGTGGTGATCATTGTACTCGCTCTGCTGATGATTCTAGGCCCGCAAATCGGAAACACCTTCAGCAGTGTCAGCAGCAATCTGGAGAGCCTCCCCCAGTAGCGCTAGTAGGTCATTCCACCTAGTCAGCCCTCCTCCCTTGATGGCACGATTCATGTGAGGCTCCGCGGATGCACTCGAAGGTTGGGTCACACGTTGTGACATGTTATCCTTCTGGACAGCGAGCGGCAGAGGAGGGGTTCGGCAAGGGCAACCTGCCGCTGGTGGACGAGCTCATCGCCAACAACCACGTCAGGCACAGCGACAATGTAGTAGGGCGTGAGGAGTACAAGGAGTTCATTGCTTTGTAGCGCCCTGTCCTTCCAGGGCTCAACGTGACCATCGAGGACGGGATCGCCAAAGGGGACAAGGCGGCGACCCACTGGACAGCCATTGGCGCGCCCCAGCTCCCGGTTGGTCGGGCTCAATGCACTCTCCGAAAGCCTCTGATCGGACGCGACCGTATTTTCCACCGCGTCTCGTTTTGACTCCGCCAGACGAGGATCGCTTTGGCCAGGTTCGCGCTTCGCGTGTACAATTGGTGTCGAAGCTTGAGACTTGCGGAGTGACTAGGTGGGTTGCACCCTGTGGCTCGACCATTGTCAAGGCTGACGATCATCATCCTGCTGTCATTCTTGCTCACCAGACCCCCCCTCGCGGCTCTGGCCGACGGTCCTGCGCCTGAAGAACGCTTCCGGCGTGCTAGACATGAATGTCTTTCGTCTTGAAGTGGGGGTACGTGGTGAATCGGTGGAGCTCACTCCCACTGAGTTCGAAACACTGTGTTGCCTGTTGAAGAACTCGGGGAGTGCTCTCAGTGATCGCAGCCTGGTGAGGCAAGTGCAGGGCTACGACTGATCTTCGGAGGAGGTCCGCGAGTTGCTCAAGGTGCATATCCACAGCCCCCGAAAGAAGATCGAACCTGTTCCCCAAAAGCCGGCTCATGTTCTCAAGGTGCGTGGCTTCGGCTACCTCTTCGAACGACGGAGAGTTCCCCGTGAGGACCTGAACGAGACGATATCCTAGCGAATCTTAACCGAACCTTAACCAAAAAAGCGCTGGCAGGGCTTGCACTGTGAGTCATTTGGTCCTATAATAGTACCAGAGTACTACAATCATGGTGTTGGTACGTTAACATCTTCATCATCGTTTTCGTCATCGGCGTAGAGGCAGGGAGTCGTCACTCAAGTTTGGGCACCTGAGTGCCGAGGAGCTAGTGGTGCAACCGGCTACGTGTAGTGGCCGGTTTTGTTTATTTCAATTGCAGAATCCCGACAAAGGCAACCTTCCTTGCGGGGAGGGACGCAAAGCCAACGGGTCCTGGATTCGGATTGCTTCCGTACGAGGATAGCCGGGCTGCCGAAGGATTTCGGTGGTTCGGTTTTCTGTTTGCGATTCTGCGGAAGGAGGTGATGAGTAGCGCATGAGTGAACCCTTGGGTCTCTGGGTCCGGGAAAAGGCTGGTGAGAAGATCGGCTCAGAACCGCTCTTGTGAGCCTGATATTATGGAGGAAAGAGGAGAACCAAAATGAGACAGACGAGATGGATGAGAACAGTGATCGTAGGATTGGCCCTGCTGGCACTGACCGTGTCAGTGGTACTGGCCGCAAATCCCGCCGTGGATGGAAACATAGCGGGCGATGCAGGGTGGCAGGGGATAGCCCCTATAGTCATCGTCGAAGGGGAGCCAACGGATCCGAATGAGTTGCTTATCTCTGACGTGTACGACATCGGAAATGCGTACATCAGGAGCAGCGAGGACAACCTCACCCTCTTCGGCGGCTTTGAGGTCTACAGCGATAGCATGATCTTGGCCGAAAACGCGAGTATCTCCTTCGGCTTTGACACGGATGGTGATAGCGGCACGGGCGGGCCGGTGGACTCCGGTGCCTGCCCAAATATCGGAGCGGAATACAGACACGATTACCTCAACGTTGGATCGGGAGATTACATTAACAGGCTCAAACGTTGGACCGGTACGGCTTGGGAGTATCACGCGGACGCCTTGGCTGCCGAGAGCCCTGATTACGAGATGGCGGTCGAATACACAGCCCTCGGGTTGACTGAGCCCAAGTGCATGGGTATCGGTATCTACTTTGAGAATCGTGCCGAGGACCCCGATGACAGCGTCTGCTTCACGTGGTGTCCGGAGAACGGCGGCGGCGAGGGCTGCACACCCGGCTACTGGAAGCAGCCGCAGCACGAGGACTCCTGGGTGAATCCCCCCTACGATCCGGATACCTCGTATTTCGACGTGGTATTCGATGTGGACTGTGAAGACCTGGCCTGCGAAGGCAAGACCCTGCTCGAGGTTCTGGAGACAGGGGGCGGTGGCGAGATGGCGCTCGGTCGCCACGCGGTGGCAGCACTGCTCAATGCTGCGGCCAATTCAGGGGTCGACTACCTGTACACCACGGAAGGTGTCATCCAAATGGTAAAGGATGCCTACGACAGCGGTGAGTTTGAGTGGACCAAGGATCTGTTTGAGTATGAGAACGAGCTAGGTTGTCCGCTGAACTAACGGACTGCCAAAGCCCGTGAACGTAGTTGAGCGAGAGCGGGCTCAGGCTCCCCTGAGCCCGCTTCCCCAACCCTGAGCAGACCAGGGGGAGGAGAGGCTGCCTGTCTCTCTATCCTCCAAATCAATGTAGGCGCCCCCCAGCGCTTTGCGGCGTGGCACCTTCGCTTGAGGTTGGCGGTTTTGTGCCCATGGTCAACTCCTGAAAGCGTAGGTAGTTACACCGTCAAATCCATTCTTCCTTGGGCGATACTCCCTGTCGTTCTTCTATTCCTGAACACTCCCCAGACAGAGGGTGTGGAAGAGGCCACCAGGCTTATGCTGCGGCGGGATTTGTAATCCCGCCGTCCGCTGGAGTACACCGTTCGCTACGGCCTACGGCCTACTCAGGGTGAATCCAGCGGCAGCCTCGAAAAGCGTTCTTCAACACCCTCCAGACACACGCTTTCCCTTCCTCGGCGACGGTGGTATGATGCTATGGGGAATTGAAGGCTCTCTGAGGTGGAAAGATGGATGGTAGAGTTAGTTACGTAGCTCTGAAGGAGTTCGTGATCCAGGTTTTCGTCAAGATCGGGGTGCCCATCGAGGATGCCCGCGTGACCGCCGATGTGCTCGTGGCGGCCAATCTGCGTGGCATTGATTCCCACGGTGTGGCTCGCACGAGCCGGTATGTGCAGGGGCTGCGCCGGAATGCACGTCGTGACCAGAGGAGATGCCGTCAAGACTCTGGATCCACGGGTGTGCGCATCTCGACTACTGGGAAAGGTCGTCGCCATCGAGCGAAGAGGCGATCAGATCAGGCTGGATTCTGGGCTCAAGAAACTGTTCATCCTCCTCTGCGTGAAGTCGCATCCGCTAGGGTTGTGGGTCTCTGGCGCTGGAAGAAGGCTCAGTTTCGTGCTCGGTCGCATGGCCTCTGGCTTGGTCCGTCAGCCCTGAGCGATGGAGGTCGGGGTTTTCGCGTTTGTCCCTCAGCGCACCCCCTTCAGTACCAGGCACCGCCTCCAATCCTGAGGTACGCCTAGAGTCGCCTCCGTTCGCTTCTTCTCGCTTGACTTCGGTCTTCTTCACCAAGTAGCTCGTGGAAGGTCCCGTGGCTCCCACCGGAGGGGGACAACCGACATCTAGTTCGCGCAACACCGCCACGGACCTCCCGCACACACTTTCCATTCACCGCCGACTGTGGTATAGTCCTTCACGGGACCCCCTCGGTGACCCGCCGATGGCCGTGCCAAGCATGAGCAGCCACTATCCGGGAGAAGCGCCAGGATTCGCGCAGTAGGGGCAGCCTGATTGGCTTGAGACACGGAGGACAAGTGAAATGGCGATTTCAAGAGAGATGCAGGAGATCATCCAGCATATGCTGGAAAAACTTCTCACTGAGTATGCTCCACAAAAGGTGATACTCTTCGGTTCCTATGCCTACGGAAACCCACGGCCAGACAGTGACATTGACCTACTCATTATCAAGGAGACGACGGACCGGTTCATTGACCGCTGGGTGACTGTGCGCCGCATTCTGTCCGATCCCCAACGTACGGTTCCGCTGGAAACGCTAGTGCTCACACCTCAAGAGGTCTCCAGGCGACTGGCCATCGGAGATCAGTTCCTGGCGGAGATCGTGGAAAAGGGCGAGGTCTTGTATGCCGCGTGAAGAGTCCCTCTATCCCGCTGATTGGCTTCGCGTTGCCGAGAAAGATCTCGGACGGGTAGAGCATCTCCTGGACGTTCAAGACCCTGAAGCGGCAGGGTTCTTTCTCCAGCAAGCAGTGGAGAAGTTTCTCAAGGCCTTTCTGCTGTCCAAGGGATGGGAACTCAAACGCATTCATGATTTGGAAGCGTTGCTGAACGAGGCAATGCTTCATGATCCTTCTTTGGAAGCCTTCCGTGCAGTATGTCAAAAGATCACAGGGTTCTACTTAGTGGAGCGCTATCCGTTGATCGTAGAGGCGGGCTTGACCGAAGGCGACGTGCGCAATTCATTGAAAGAAGTCAAGGGACTCATCGAGAAGCTCCGAGCAGAGGTCGGCGGATAATGGCCAAGACACGGCGTCGCCTAGTGGTCCCATGGGTGCTGCGAGTTGGAGTCGGATTCGCTCTCAAGGCGCGGGAGTGCCCCATGCGCCACCGCCCGATGGGCAGGGACTTGCCGCCGAACTTCGCAAATGCGCGGCTTCCTAGTGTGCAAGTTGGCTTGCCCATTGGGGAACCAAAGGCTCTCTGAGGTGGGAGGATGGATGGCAGGGTTAGTCACATAGCTTTGAAGGAGTTCGTGGTACTGGTTTTCGTCAAGATGGGAGTGCCCGTCGAGGATGCCCGCGTGACCGCCGATGTGCTCGTGGCGGCCAACCTGCGTGGCATTGATTCCCACGGTGTGGCTCGCACCAGAAGGTACGTACAGGGGCTGCGCGACGGTGTGATGCTGGCCACGCCTGAGATCCAGGTGGTGCGCCAGACCCCGGTGACGGCTCTTCTTGATGGGGGAGCGGGTCTGGGACAGGTGGCGGGGCACAGGGCCATGCGGCTGGCCATGGAGAAGGCGGCGAACGCTGGTGTGGGGTTCGTGGCGGTGCGGAATAGCAATCACTACGGGATAGCTGGCTACTACTCGATGATGGCCCTGGAAGAGGACATGATGGGCGTGTCTATGACCAATGCAGCGACCCTGGTAGTGCCGACCTTTGGCAAGGACGCGATTCTCGGAACCAACCCTATCAGCATCGCGGTCCCCACCGGCAGAGAGAGACCTTTCGTCCTCGACATGGCGACGAGCGTGATCACGCGCGGCAAGCTGGAGGAGTATGAGCGACAGGAGAAGGCGCTCTTTCAAGGTTGGGCCACCGATGCGCGCGGGGTTCCCACAGATGATTCCACCGAGGTGCTGCTCAACATGAAGGATCGGCTGGGAGGAGGGATCCTGCCACTGGGTGGTGCAGGTGAGGATCACGGAGGCCACAAGGGGTATGGCCTGGCTCTGCTGGTGGATATCCTTTGCGGAGTGTTGCCTGGGGCTGGCTACGGCAGCCATGTGTATCCGAGAGACGACGCTGGCAAACCGTTGCCGGCGGACATTGGTCACTTCTTCGGTGCCCTGCGAGTGGACAGCTTCCGTCCTCTGGCAGACTTCAAGACCTCGATGGATGACATCATCCGCATGCTAAGAGCCTCAGCCAAGGCCGAAGGGCAGGAACGGATATTCATTCATGGAGAGAAGGAGTTCGAGATGGCCGAACAGAGGATGCGGGAGGGGATTCCCTTGCATCCGAAGGTGGTCAGAGATTTGCGGGACATAGCGGAGGAACTAGGGGTGCCCAATGCGCTCTGACACGAGCGGCCGTGCATCCCAAGTCGACATTGATGACATTCCTGTGGCTTTGTCGAGCGTTGACTTTCGATGATCTCTCAGACATAATGATAATGCAGACCCTTTTTGTCCGAGAAGCTCCGCGAGACGGCACGGCGGCCGGTGTCGTGACTGAGAAAGAGTAGGCCGTCTGTTGGGAGGGGGCGTGATGAGAGAAGTGTACTTTGACTACGGGGCCGCCAACCCGCTAGGTCCTGAAGTTGTAGAGGCGATGATTCCCTATCTGAAAGAGCAGTTTGGGAATCCTCTCAGCGTGCACCGTTTCGGGGATGCCCCTCGGCAGGCGGTGGAGGATGCACGAGAGAAGGTTGCGGCGCTCATAGGGGCGAGAAGCAACGAAATCTACTTCGTGGCCAGCGGCAGCGAGGCCAACAACTTGGCGGTCAAAGGCATCGCCTTGATGAACCGCAAGAGAGGCAAGCATATCGTTGTCTCGGCCATCGAGCATCTTTCCGTCATCAATGCGACCCAGACTATGGAGAAGCTAGGGTTCGAGGTGACGCGAGTGCCAGTGGATAAGTATGGCCAGGTGGATCCCGCTGACGTCTCGACGGCGCTGCGCGAGGACACCACGCTGGTCTCTATCATGCATGCCAACAGCGAGATAGGCACCATCCAGCCTATCGCCGAGATCGCGAAAGTGGTCAAAGATGAGAGCAAGGCCTACTTCCACACCGACGCTGTGGCCACGGTAGGCACAATACGCGTGGACGTCAAGGAGTTGGGGGTGAGCCTACTCAGCCTGGCCGGAAACCAGTTCTACGGCCCCAAGGGAACAGGTGCGCTGTATATCAAGCGGGCCACTCGCATCATGCCTCTCATCGATGGCGGCGTCCAGGAGGCAGGCCGTCGGGCGGGGACGGAGAACGTACCAGCCATCGTTGGACTTGGAGTCGCGGCGGATTTGGCCAAGGGGGACGTGCAGGATCGGATGGCACAGCTCGTCCCACTGCGGGCTCGGCTCATCGAGCGGTTGACGAAGGAGATCGATCACGTCTACCTGACGGGTCATCCGACCGAGCGATTGCCGGGTCATGTGAGTGTCGTGGTGGAATACATTGAAGGTGAGGCCATGCTATTGTTGCTGAACATGCAAGGCGTAGCGGCCTCCAGCGGTTCCACTTGCACTTCACGGGCCCTGAAGGGGTCTCACGTACTGACAGCCATCGGCATCGAGCCTGGCCTGGCGAACGGTTCCCTGGTCCTCACCCTGGGGAGGGAAAGCACCGTGGAAGATGTGGACTACTTCGCAGAGGTGTTTCCCCCCATCGTAGAGAGGTTGCGACAGATGTCGCCTCTTTACGAGGAAGCGTAGTTCACGGCTTGATGACCCTTCTGATTGGGAATGGAGGGAGGTTGGAATGCCTGCATATAGCGAGAAAGTGATGGATCACTTCATGAACCCCCGCAACGTGGGGGAGATCCCTGACGCCGATGGTGTGGGCAATGTGGGAAACCCGGTGTGTGGGGACATGATGGCTTTCTACATTAAGGTGGATGATGGACGTCTGAGTGATGTCAAGTTCAAGACGTTCGGCTGTGGAGCGGCAATAGCGGTGTCCAGCATGGTGAGCGAGATGGCCAAGGGCAAGACGCTGGAGGAAGCTAAGCGGATCACAAACGCAGATGTGGCTGAGGGGTTGGATGGCTTGCCCAAGAACAAGTTGCACTGCTCCAATCTTGGAGCTGATGCTTTGCGCAAGGCTATCGAGGATTACGAGAGCAGATCGCTGGAGGCGTAGATGGCAGGAGAAGATGTCGGCAGAAAGACAGAGGAGGATGTGAGGTGTGCGTGCCCCTTCTGTGAGGGCGCGATTGAGATGTCTGCTCCCTGGTGCGAGGCCTGCGGAGTTCAGGTTCGGTTCTGTGTAGTCTGTGAGGAACCTCTGCGGAAGGATGCCACCACTTGTCCCGCCTGCGGGGTGGAATGTGGGGAATAGCCTCTCTTGCCGAGCGTCATTGTGGGGCACAGAGCAGACAGGAGCGTGGTTCCTCCCATTGTCATCGGCGTGCTACAGCCAGGGAAACACATCGGCAACTGCTTGAGAGGTGTTCTGAGATGGAAGCGGATGCCACTTTGGATTGCGTGGGGCTCTACTGCCCGATGCCCATCATCCAGACCAAGGAGAAGATGGAGGAGTTGGAGGTGGGCCAAGTGCTTGAGGTGATCGCCGACGACCAGGGGATCCGGGCCGACATGCCGGCCTGGTGTCGAAGCACGGGCAACGAGTTCCTGGGACTGGAAGAGGAGGACGGCGAATATCGAGTGTACGTCAAGAAGGTCAAGGATTGATGGCTGAGGATATCGAGATTCTACACTGAGGACGGCAGACACCGAATCAGGAGTCTGCCGTTTTGTTGTACTGTGCTGATACAAGCCATTGAGCCGACGCTGGTCAGCTCACTTTGTCTCCCTCCAGCATGGAGGACAACAGTCCGAGAAGAACGCTACGTACACTCTCCTCATTTGTGGCAATACAGGGAAGTATCTTCACCGATGGCGCTAGCCCCAGTGCCTGTCGGAGCTCATCTTGCGATGCCGCTCCTTCGATGTCTTGCTTGTTGGCGGCCACGACACGAGGGACGGGGGCAAGATCGTCGAACAGCTTGAGTAGGTCTCGCGCCTCCACGAAACTGCCACGATTGGCGCTGTCAACCAGCACCACGAACCCCCACATGCCTTTGGAGAGGACGTCAAACATGAAGTCGAACCTCCTCTGGCCCGGAGTCCCGTAGAGCTCCAGTACGAGATCCTCACTGATGGTTATGCGACCAAAGTCCATGGCTACCGTCGTTTCTTCTTTGATCTCGCGCTGTTCGCGCACGGAGATTCTGCGCTCCGTGGTCACCACGTCGATCTCGCTGATGGTGCGTATGAACTGGGTCTTACCGGCGCCGAAAGGTCCCGTGACCACAACCTTGATCTGCTGCATCGAATGAGAACACCTCCCCTAGCATATCCCTTTCGCAGAACGCTGTCGGACGTCAAACCAGGACCTCAGGGCGTGGATCAATCCACTTCGTGGAGCAACTGGTCGGCGTGCCTTAGCAGAATCTCGGCTCGCTCCGGAGACACTTGCTTGACCTGCAAGTAAGTCTTCAGGATCTCGCGAGGCGTCATCTCCTCGTAGTCCCGCTTCCCCAGACGGACTCGCACGGGGCGCTCCACGTCCTTGCGGACCACCGCCACATAGAATGCTTCTTCCAGAGCCTTGAAGATCTCAGACTCTTTGAGCAGCGACTCCCTATCAGCAGTAGTGCGGATGATGAGTCGGACCACCTTCTCCGTCATGTCGTGGGCACCAATCGCCTGCAACACCTGGCTGGTGGGGTCCTCCTCATTGGCCTCCACCTCTATGGTCAAGAAGGCCCGAGCCTGGAGGGGTATGAACTCAAACTCGGCGTGGCCCTTCTCCAGGTGCACCACAACGAAGCCCTTTTCTTCCTTCTCTTCCCCGAAGTCGATGCGTTCCACGCTGCCCGCGTAGACCGCCGGTGGGTCAGCGTTCCTCAATACCTGGTGTTTGTGGATGTGACCTAGAGCCACATAATCGAAGGCCGGATTGCTGACGATGCTGCCAGGGATGATCACTTCCTGTCCTAGCAGCACGCTTCTCTCTGACCCATAGGTCGCGCCAAAAACGGTCGCGTGGGCCGCCAGCATCGCTGGCAACTCAGGGTCCAGACTCTCCAGTTCCCGCCCCACCAGAGCCTCCACGGCGTCACCGAGGCGTCTGTTCAACTCCGTAGGGTCTTCGTGCCTGAACTCCGCTCTGGTGACCAGGTGACTTCTGATAGGCCACGGTATGGCAACGACCTGGACTTGCCCTCCCTTGGTCTGTATCCGGCGGGTCTCAAGTCTGTTGGACACTGCAACGTTCGCAACATCCAGAGTATCGAAGATATCCACACTGCTGGCCCTTCCGGCTGCCAGCGGAAGATCGTGGTTACCAGTGAGAAGAAGGACGGGGATGCCAGCTTGGGCGAGACGTCGGATGCGCTTGGCGAACTCCCGCTGGTTCGTTGGATTGGGATGGACGGTGTGGTACGCATCACCGCAGAAGAGCACCAGGTCGATGTCCTCACCCAGTGCGTACTCCACGATGGTGTCGAAGGAACGCAGGAAGTCTCCCACCCGCGTGCTCAGGCCAGTCCTGGGATCGAGACGCCCGTAGTTCTCCACGCCCAAGTGCAGGTCGGAGAAGTGTAGTACTCTAATCATCGCACAGTTGCCGCATTATACCATGAGTTTTGCACGGAGTCAATCCCACGTTCGCCAGGAGAGCGGAAGAACGCTCCCAGAGACGTCGCTGGGTCCGCCGTCGAAGGGAAAGCGGGATTCCAAGCCCTGCCGCTGCACGAGGGTGTTTGGGTTTACCATCGCCCTCGGTCATCTGAACGTTTGAATGCGCTGCCCACCCTGTGGTAGAATGAGCCGAGACGCCTCGAGAGATGCAGCTCGTCGGAGAGGGAGCAGGTTGGGTTCCTGGTTTGAGACAAGAGGGATTCTAGATAGAGTGCGCGAGTTGCTGGCCGAGCACTCCTGCGAGGGGTACCTGGTAGGAGGGTACGTGCGCGACCGACTGCTGGGCAGGGGGACTCACGACGTGGACCTGGCGGTGCGACGGGAAGCGATAGGCCTGGCCAGGGAGGCGGCGAATCGTCTGGGTGGTGCTTTCGTACTTCTGGACGAAGAGCGGGAAACGGCGCGAGTGGTCTTGCGCGACGCGAACGAGTGGTACTACTTGGATTTCGCGGGCCTGCGAGGCGATGGTTTGGCGGCCGACCTCGCGAGGCGTGATTTCACGGTGAACGCGATGGCTGTCGACGCGCAAGACAGATCGCCTGACCCTGAACTCATGGACCCCTTTGGAGGTCGGCGGGACCTGGAAAGGGGACTACTACGAGCTGTGTCGGACATCATCTTCCTCGATGATCCCCTTCGTCTCTTGCGAGCCGCTCGGCTCGCGGCCGAGTTGCAGATGACGGTCGAGAGTCATACCGAGCAGTTGATGTACAGGGCTGCAGGCCTCATCACCAATAGCTCGCCCGAACGTGCCAGGGACGAACTATGCAGGATCCTGGGTACGAGCGGATCTGAGAGCAGTCTGAGGTATCTGGATCAAGTCGGCATCCTCAGTCCCCTGATTCCTGAACTGGACCACTTGCGCGGGGTTGAGCAGCCTCCGCCTCACCACGAGGACGCTTTCAATCATTCCCTAGCAACGGTGGGGATGCTGGACAGAGTGTTCGAGGTGGTGCGGTTGATATCCGGAAGGGAGAGCCAACTGCAAACCGAGGGGTCGGCACCTGAGAACGACATGCTGGAGTACCTGGGCGCTGCCCTGGACCCCTTTTCCAGCCAGTTGTCGGCTCACCTTGAGGAGAGGGTTGTTGACGAGCGTAGTCGGCTGATGTTGCTGAAGTTGGCGGGGCTCTTGCATGACTCTGGCAAGGGCACAACAGGCAAGGTGGACGGAGAGGGCCGCATCCGTTTCTTCGGCCACGCTGTGGAGGGCGCCGCAGTGGCGGCTCGTGTCCTGCGACGGCTGCACTTCGGAAGCCGCGAGGTGAGGTTGGTGCAGATGGTGATCAGACATCACATGCGCCCTTTGCACCTTGCACAGCAGGAGAGGATCACCCGCCGGGCCATTCATCGTTTCTTCAGGGACACGGGAGGCGCAGGCGTCGATGTCCTTCTCCACTCACTGGGTGATAACCTGGTCACCCGGCAACGGGGAGACGCTGTGGTTCAGGGGCGCGAGGTTTGCGACACTGTGGGACTTCTCTTGCGTGCCTATTACGAGGAGTACGCTGAAGTCATCCAACCGCCACCACTAATCAGCGGCAGAGACCTAATCAGTCACTGCGGTGTGAAGCCGGGCCCAGCCATTGGCCGCGTGTTACGAGAGGTACAGGAGGCACAGGTTGCTGGTGAGGTCAGAACAAGGGAGGAGGCCCTACGTCTGGCAGGAACCCTCCTCGCGGAGGGAGAATAAGGCTCCGGCTTTCAGCACCAAGCGTGCAGCCCCAAAGAGCAGTTGGAGACCTGTGCGGATACGAGCCACCAGAGTGGACCCAGGTGGCTTTCCTTGTGTTCCTTGCCGCCGTTAGCATGCGGCTGGAACTAGATTGGACGGGCACGGGATGGAAAGAAGTACAGACTACGTACCATCGCGAACCATGAGTGACACATCGTCTACATACATGGCCGTCACACCATCCTGACCATCATTCACGGTACCGAAGTGGAGATGGATGGTCTGGCCGATATGTGCGCTGAGGTCGTAGCTGTGCTCCAACCAGGTCTGGCCGTTCGATCTCTGCCACAGTAGTGTATCGAGCCAATCACCATTCTCGTCGAGAACCAGCACGTACTGGCTGTCATCGGTCGCCTGGAGCAGCCGAGGGTCTCCGGTGAAGCTCACCTGGCCTGGCAGATGCCAGGTCGCAGTCTCTTGGGAGACGGAATATTCCCAGAAGCGCAGCGTGGCGACAGTTGCAGTGGCGGGGATGGAGACGGCCTGCCACGCGGAGGAATAGCTGTATGCGTTGTCCTCTGCGTTCTCGATCCCCGTGCGCATGGAGCGGTTGCCTCCGTGAGCCTGGCTCATCGAGTAGTCCGCTGGGTGGGAAGTGATGGGGATCTCCCAGGCCGCGTCCCGCTCGAAGCCGCCATTGGCGATCAGTTCCTCCTCGGGGGAGGGCGTCGGTGGGGGCTGGGAATGTATGCGTAGCGCCAGAGGCACATAGGTACGATTCCACACGTTCGGATCAAACACAATCACAGGTACCCTCAAACTCGGGCTGCCCTCGAGTGAGAACCACGTGACATCCTCGTGGAGGAGATCCCACTCCAAAGTGTAGTGGCCTGGTTCCTCAGGCGCTGCTACGGAATCGCTGTCTACCTCAACTCCGTGCGTGTACGCCACATCGTGTGGAAGAGGGGCATGCACAGTGCCGGGAATCACCCCGTCCTGGTCATCATGCCAGCGATAGCCCAGGCTGACGGGGTTCTGGCCGCCGGCCGCCCATGTTAGCGTGCCCAGATTTCGCATGGATACGGTAACGTGGCAGGTCTGGCCGGGAAGCATAGTCTGCGGTGTATCGTGGCCCAGGTACTCGGCGTAGTATGGAGGGGTGTGCTGCCCCACCATCTCGTCCCAGACCATGCTGCGTAGAGAGGGCAATTCGGCGTACAGGTAGTCACCCGGACAAGCGGTGGTGTTGTAATCCCTGTGCCCGGCCATGTTTTGCGTCAGCTTGTCAACGAAAACGGAGGTTTCCGCGGGATGGATGAGACTGCGACTGCACTCCCACGCGGACAGACTCACCAGTCCCGCCAGCAGTTCGGGAGTCGGGGGGACACTGCTGCTGGTGTTAGCATAGGTTCCCATGGCGCAAACGCCGACGCTGCCGCGGTTGTAGTTGTACGCATGCCCTCCCACCACATCGGGGCCGCCGTAACGACCCTCGTATGTGTTGCCGCGCCAATCTATCAAATAGCTGTATCCTATGTCACCCCAGCCCCGAGTGACCGCATGGTAGTAGTAGATGGCGCGGACCGTGGCGGGTGGGTTCAGGTCGTAGTTCAAAGTCACGCTGTGGTGGATGATGATCTTCTGTGGGGCTTCGTACTCAAGCGGCCAGACCTCATCGCCTTGGGCGTCGAAACGGTAGCTCTCGTTGGCTCCCCAGCCGGCGCGACTGACGATAGGGGGTTGAGGTACCTGGCCGGTCGCAGGAAGAGCTCCGAGAGGGAGATGCTCTACGTCGGAAAGCGAGGGACCAGTCGTGGAATCGATATACGTGATGGCAACGTCTTCCAGACGCGGTGTTGCAGCGAGGTCGAGAGTCGTGAGCGTGAGGCGATACTGTACATACCTCCCCCCAGCAAGGATGAGTGGGGTGAGGGCGAAGAAGTGATCCCCTTCCCGTCCAGGCTCTACGATGTCCTGCCATGGTGTCCAGTTCGCAGTATCGGTGCCCATGCGCACCGATATCTCTAGGCCTGTATGCGGAGGGATTTGGGCATGCCACTGAATTCCCAAGGCGTTGAATTCGAAGTCAGCAAGCTTGACCGTGGACGTATAGACGCCGCGGGAGAGATAAGCCTCCTCTCTTCTCTCGAGGGACAAAGCTCCGTCCCCGTGATCCAACAGTTGGAGGCCATCGAGGACACCGTCAGCGAAGTCCCCCAGCGTGGTCTGACGCCACACTTCAGCTCTCGTTCCTGTTTCGGCTTGAAGACCTTGCAGGCCATGGTCGAGAGGCCAGACCAGAGTCCAGAGGACTAAGCTGAGTCCTGTCAGTGTACGCCAGTGCGCCCTCATGTCATATCTTGGTTGTTCACGGGGAATCGCACAGCCGCCCCCGTGTCTGAGCGCAGTCCGCTCCTCAACCGCCTTACCAACGACCGGCAAGCTGCGGCAGAGCTCTGTTCATGCTCAGGCGCTTACGTCTTCCCAGTCTTTGAGAAAACGCTCGATGCCGGTGTCGGTGAGAGGGTGCTTTGTCATCTTCTCCAGGATGTCATAGGGCACTGTAGCGATGTCCGCCCCCGCCAGAGCGGCTTGTGTCACGTGCAACGGGTGGCGGATGCTGGCGGCGATGATCTGGGTCTCAAGTCCGTAGGTCAAGAAGATCTGCGCAGCCTCAGCCACGACCTGCATTCCTTCGTGTCCTATGTCATCCAGGCGGCCGATGAACGGGGAGACGTAGGTGGCGCCAGCGCGGGACGCCAAGAGGGCCTGATTCGTGGAGAACACCAGCGTGGCGTTGGTGTTGATGCCCTGCATGATCGTCAGTTCGCGAACCGTATCCCGGTCCAAGGGACACTCGTCCACCCAGGCGCAGTCTTGGCAGATACTGTCGGGATCGACCTCGCTCAGGGCCAGAATGCTGATGGCCTCCAGACCGTCGGCGGTCACAGGGATTTTGATGGCCACGTAGGGTGACCATTGGGCTATCTTCTTAGCCTCCTGCACCATCTCCGCCGCCTGGGTGCTGACCACCTCAGCGCTGACGCTGCCCTGGACCAAGTAGCATATCTCCTGAGTAACCTGACGATAGTCACCCCGTCCCGCGCGCATCATCAGCGATGGGTTGGTAGTCACACCAGTGATCACTCCCATCTTCGCCGCTTGCCTTATCTCCTCGATGTTGGCCGTGTCCAGAAAGAGCTCCATGCCTTTTTCGCCTCCTCATGGCTGTGCGTGTGAGTCGCCTGCTCCCATCCCTGCCTCTCAGGAGTGGGCGCAGACCAACCTTGATCATCAGATTATATCACCATCCATTGCTTGGGCAAACCGTTGCGGTGAGAGGGCGTTGAAAAACACGCTCCTGATGCCCGCAGCGTATCGCACTATCACAGCGCGATCGGTCTTCTGGACCGACCGTACGAACGGCTGAGGCGTGCGCTGAACGGCGAGATTGCTGTGGCCGCACGGCCTGCGGTGCGGCCACGGAGTTCGGTCAGGTTCCCAGGACGGGTGGCAGGTCTGGTGGCGGTTGCCTTGCGATCTTTCAGGGTCAAGGATAGCGAGCTGAGGCGCCAAGGCCCTGAGTTGACTGATCCCACTGAGAAAAGCCCGTCGTTCAGTGCTTCTAGCGGTGGTGGGGTTTGCAGCCCACCTGTGCTCGGCGGCGATCTGCGGTGGAGCGTGCACGATTTCTCGGTGGTCTCACAGGGTTGGGACAAGGTCGCTCGGCGGTTGATCCCAGCGTCAGGGCCAGCACTTTCCTGCCGGACACGAATGGTCTGCGATGAGATGAGATCCGACACCCGCCACTGGCTTCGGCAGGCGTTTCTTGGTCTATCTATGCCGCAAAACGGTTGCGTTCGGTGGAAGCGTGGGATATACTTATGCGTTGGTGGTGCGCCGTACGCCGATGAGTGGTTCCTGCATAGGGGCGCGATTACTCGGATGGGGGCAATTGATGGAGCCGGGTTCTGACAAGGGCATTTCGATCTTCTTTCCTGCTTACAATGACGGAGGTACGATCGCCAGCATGGTTCTCTCCGCGATCCTCGTCCTCCAATCGCTGACCGATGACTACGAGGTAATCGTGGTGAACGACGGTAGTTCCGACTACACCAAGGAGATCCTGGATGAGTTGGAGGAGCGATATGATCCGGTGCGAATCGTCCACCACGAGAGGAACAGAGGTTATGGTGGCGCCCTGCGCACGGGGTTTGCCACGGCGAGCAAGGACTTCATCTTCTACACCGATGGCGACGCTCAGTACGATGTGCGCGATCTGCCCGCTCTCTGGGAAGAGATGAGGGATGGCGTCGACATGGTGCAGGGATACAAGATAGACCGCTCAGACCCGCTGCATCGGGTCGTCATCGGTCGGATATACCATTGGATGACCAACCTTGCTTTTGGTCTGCACCTGAAGGACGTGGACTGCGATTTCCGGCTCATGCGTCACTCCATCTTCGACAAGGTGCGCCTGGAGTCGGACAGTGGCGTGATCTGCGTGGAGATGATGAAGAAGATAAGAGACGCTGGCTTCGAGATCAGCGAGGTGCCCGTCCATCACTACCATCGAGCCTACGGGAAGTCCCAGTTCTTCAATGTTCGACGCATACTGAGGGTGGGCCGTGATCTCACCAAGCTGTGGGTGGAATTGCGGCTGCCGCAACTCCTGGGCAGGGATGTAGGGGCTTATGAATCTGAGTGATGGTTATCGAGGCAAGAAGGTCATGATCACCGGTGGGCTGGGTTTCATCGGTAGCAATCTCGCGCACCGGCTGGTAGAGTTGGGTGCCGAGATCCTCATTGTGGACTCGTTGATCCCCGACTACGGCGGCAACCTCTTCAACATAGAAGGCATAGAAGACCAGGTGCAAGTCAATATCGCCGACGTCAGGGATAGGAACGGCATGGACTATCTGGTCCGTGGACAGGACTATATCTTCAACCTGGCCGGTCAGGTCAGTCACATAGACAGCATGCGTGACCCGTACACCGATCTCGAGATCAACTGTCGCAGCCAACTCTCGCTATTGGAGGCCTGTCGGTACAACAACCCCACGGTGAAAATCACCTACGCCAGTACCAGGCAGATCTATGGGACGCCTGATTACCTTCCTGTGGATGAGAGACATCTTGTGCATCCCACCGATGTGAACGGCATCAACAAGATGGCGGGGGAGTGGTATCACATATTATACAGCAATGTGTACGGTGTTCGGGCTACGTCCCTTCGCCTGACCAACACGTATGGCCCCCGCCAACTGGTCAAACATAGCCGCCAAGGTTTCATCGGGTGGTTCATCCGCTTGGCTGTGGATGGGGAGGAGATCTCGGTGTACGGGGATGGAAAGCAACTGCGAGACCTCAACCATGTGGATGACGTTGTTGAGGCCTTCCTGTTGGCCGGAGCCAGCAACGCCGTCAATGGAGAGGTCTTCAACTTGGGTGGTACACGACCGGTCAGCTTGCTGGAGATAGTGGATACGCTCATAGATCTCTGTCCTGAGGCTAGATACGGACTGGTGCCCTTCCCCGAAGATGAGAAGCGCATAGACATCGGCGACTACTACGGCGACTATGGTAAGATCGAGACCACGTTGGGTTGGAAGCCACAGGTGTCGCTCAGAGACGGGTTGGCCAAGACCATAGAGTTCTATCGCCAAAACAAAGAACACTACTGGGAGTGAGTGGGTGATCCCCTTCAGCGACCTGAAGCTTCAATGTCAGTCCATCAAGGAGGAGGTGGATGCTGGCATCGAGCGCGTCTTGAGGAGTGGATCGTTCATCCTGGGGCAGGAGGTGCGAGCCTTCGAGGAGGAGTTCGCGGCTTACATCGGTGTACCTCACGCCGTAGGCGTGGGCTCGGGCACGGAAGCGTTGCATCTAGCCCTGCTGGCATGCGACTTGGCGCCCGGTGATGAGGTGATAACGGTCTCCCACACGGCGGTAGCGACCGTCGCTGCCATCGAGCTCGCCGGGGCCAAACCCGTCTTCGTGGATATCGACCCGCTCAGCTACACCATGGACCCCTCGGAGCTAGAGGACAAGATCACTTCCGTGACGAAAGCCATACTGCCGGTGCATCTGTACGGACAGGTGGCCGATATGAGCCCTGTCCTCAACGTTGCGAGGGAACATGGACTCAAGGTGATAGAAGACGCGGCGCAGGCTCATGGGGCGGAGTACCAGGGCCGCAGAGCTGGTTCCGTTGGAGATCTGGGCTGCTTCAGCTTCTATCCCACCAAGAACCTGGGCGCTTATGGCGATGGGGGGATGATCGTGACCAGCGACGCTAGGCTGGCCGAGCGGCTGTCCCTTCTTCGCCAATACGGGTGGCACGAGAGATACGTGAGTTCCATCAAGGGGATCAATAGTCGACTGGACGAATTGCAGGCAGCCATCTTGAGGGTGAAGCTACGGCATTTGGATGAATGGAACGCCAAGCGAAGGAACCATGCCGGGCTGTACAACCGCCTGTTGCGGGAAGCTGCGCTCACGACGCCTGTGGAGATGAGCTATGGCAAGCATTGCTATCACCTGTATGTGGTAGCGTCGAAGTACAGGGATGACTTGCAGACGTTTCTGAGGGACAACGGTGTAGGGGCCCTCGTTCACTATCCCGTGCCAGTGCATCTTCAGGGGGCTTATCAGGATCTCGGCTTGGGTACGGGTGCACTGCCGGTCACAGAACAGTGCGC